>Ga0315910_10000060_pt1 | contig 174576 bp, 157 predicted proteins | sample EdamamesoilMG_FD_204470 | JGI IMG/M metagenome (GOLD analysis project Ga0315910, IMG submission 204470) | Garden soil microbial communities collected in Santa Monica, California, United States - Edamame soil | ecosystem: Environmental > Terrestrial > Soil > Garden | place: USA: California...
CAGTTTGATTTCGCGTGCTGAGGCGCGTCTGGGGCAGTCCGCGGGTAGGAGCGAGGCCGAAGCTGTGTCGGGCACACTGCGAGCGCCGAGCGACACAGCCGTGGGCGGTCCCAGGCGTGCATCAGCGCGTGGAATCAAACTGGTCGGCGCTCTAGGTTCTTGCCGAGGCGCTGGTCGTTCAGGAGGTCAGCCGATGGGTGGGCACGTGGGGTAGCTCGCCGATGGACCCTCGCAGCAGTAGTACGACGGTTCCCAAGTGCAGGACCCCCCGCATTCGCGGACCTCCAAGATGGCGCCGCTCTCGGGTCCGCACGCCGCGACGCTGCGCACCTGATCGACGGTCCCCGCGTCGCACTCGCGGACCGTGACGCAACGACCGTCGCACGTCGCGATGCACCTGCACGTCCCCAAGGCGCACTCTTGGGCCGTGCCGCAGTCCGCGTCGCTGCAACACTCGTTGGCGCACACGCACCGATCGTTGGCCCCGTCGCAGATCTCGTCTTGCTCGCACGGCGTACCGGTCCCGACGCAGCCTCCGGATCCGTTGCAGGCGTCCTCCACGGTGCAGAACTGGCCATCGTTGCAAGACGTATCGACCGGCGCGTGGTTGCTTTGGCACGTGCCCGCACCGTCGCACGTATCACGGCCGTCGCACGTGGTGTTGGTTTGCGAACCGCACTGCGTACCTGGGTCGAGCGGGACCAAGGCGCACGCCTGCTCGATACACCGGGCAGCGGTGCAAGGATCGCCCGATGGCGTGCAGTCGTCGTCCGAACAGCAGGCGGCATCGCAGGCCTCGCTGGAACTCGATTCCATCGGAGCGCCCGAATCTGTCGCGGACGCCTCCGCGGATGCCGTGCTCTCCGCAGACGCCGTGCTGGACGTGGCCGTGGACTCGACCGAGCTCTCCCCGTCGCCCCCGGAAGATGCCATGGCACTCGCCGTGCCATCTTCGGTCTGCGAGGTCGCGCCACCGCTCGTCTCGGATGTGCCCGTCGAGGTGTCGCCGAGGGCGACGCAGACGCCGCTCAGGCACGTCAGGCCTTCGTTGCAGGTACGGTTGGGAAAGCACTCACATCGCTCCGTCCCTTGGAGGCACTCCCCCCCGCCGGTTGCGCTCGACGAGGTCGCGGTCGTCGATGCCGAAGTGCCGCCGGTCGAGGGACTCGTCGTCGACGAGGACGATTCAGTCTCGGCGCTCGTGCCGTTGGAAGTGGAAGGGTCCGGCGAAAAACAACCGGAGGGCGCTGTCGCAAGGGCAATGGCGATGCCCAGTGCCAAGGCTCCCGTGGAGCGAAAGAGGTCTTGCTGAATCATCGTCGAGAACGAGACGGCTCATCTCGCAGACGCAAGTCTATCACCTCTCCGGGGGCCGCTGTCGGCGCTCGAGCGAGGAAGTGTTGGGACGAATTCACCCTACGAGAACCTCGGGCGGGCAACGGTTTGCGGTGTACCTGAGGTCGCGTGGTTTTCCATCAGGGAGTCGCATCGAGCAAGTCGTCCGAGCATCGTCCGTTGGACTCCGTCGGAACAGTGGAGACGAACGACACACGGCGGGTCGGAACCCGCGTCGCCCTCCCGGTCGTCACCTCGCGCTCGAAAGGTGACCTCGTGGAGGACAGGCCCGTCGGTCAGCGCATCGACAAGTGTTTCACCGCCCCGTAGGTTGCAAAGCCGGCTCCACGAACGACCACCGCTGTCGCGGCGCCGTTGCGGGACTTCTCAGCGCCGGGAGGGAGTCGCGCTTGCGCGCGTGACCAATGACCAACTGAGACCCCTTGCTTCCACGTCTGCTCCGCCCTCGCGGGCGTCCAGCGCGAGGCCGTTCGGGCGATTCGCCCGCGCCCGAGACGGCGAGCATGCATGCCGCCATGACGGATGCCTGCCCGCGCGGACCAGGCGTTCGCTCAGGAGTTCGACCCGAAAGAGATCGCCTTCATACTCGCGAGGAGGGACGCTTGTGAGCGGCGTCCATGAGCCTGTCGAACTCCGTCTCCGCGTCGCGTTTTCGGCTAAGTGCGTAGTCGAGCCATTCTTCGACATCGTTGTCCTTCGGGGTGTTGCGCTTCGCATCGAGGCGAACGTGGACACGGTAGTGGCTGTAATAGCTTTCGAGTGTTGCAAGTCCGACGCCGAATCGTCGGCATTCACGGACGACTTGCTCGAGGCGAGGATCGTCCAGTACGAAGTCTTTCTCGATCCATTCGAGCAGTAGGAACCCCTCATGGGCAAACCGTGCGTGGGACGCGGCTTCGAAGACCGCGTTGATATCCCAACGCCTCCATAGCTTCGCTTCGTACGTAATCAAAAGCGTGCGGACCTGTCGAAGGCGGGGGAAAAGGTCGACCCGCAGTTCGGTAATGTCTGGGTTCTGCCATTTTCCTCTTTTTCGAAGCGACGCCGTCTCGAACAAGACTGAACCTTCTCCTGCGTCTTGGCCAAGCGCCTCGATGGCCGCGCCATACAACTCATCTTCGCGCGCGAACGCCGATTCTCCTTCAGTCTCCGGTGAGAAATCGCGTTCTCCCTTTTTTGTGAGACGAAGGCCTCCTCCTCGGCATATGTATTTCTCGGCGATTCCATCGTCAATCAGTTCGGCGCGAACGGTCTCGTAGCGATCGTCGCCGAGGTTTAGGGAGACTTTGATGCGGGCGTTTGAGAGGCCCGAGGTCTCCGCCAGTAGAGCGAGGATACGATCTCGATCCGCAGTTCTTGCCATTCTAGTCCGTTCGAGGAGACGTGTCGGGGTCCTGAATCGTCGGATTGTCTTTGTTCTCTGACGCGCGATCGATTTCGGTTCCGATCTTGTTGCCAAGCAAGCCAATGACGGCTCCACCCAGAATCCCAAAGGGAACAGTGGCGGCCATCGCCCAGCCGCCAGCAGCAAGGCCCACCCCAGCGCCGATTTTTGCGCCGGCGACCGCCCCTGCAACGACTCCTACGCCAGTTCCAATTTTTTCATTCTTTCGCTTTCGTCTCGCCATGGTCGCCCTGCTCAGTGCCTCGAAATCGTCCACGAAGGCACCTTCAGAGTCAAGGTCTCACGACACCCCATTGTTCCGTTTCGGTCCGCGAAGCTGAACGCGAACTACGCGCTTTGCCTTGTTCGGCGCAGCAACAGGGTGCTTTCGATCCAGTCTTGGAACCTCTGCCCGGGTTTGGTCAATGATCTGTCGTGCCATGTCCGACACCACACCAGTCAATGTTCGACGTGGCGAAATCAGTTGAAATCGGTTCGCGTTGCACGTGACCAGCGGAGACCCTTGCTTCCAAGCCCGCTCCGCCCTTGAGGGTGACCACCGCGAAGCCGTTCGGGCTCGGGCACTCCCCGTTCGGGCGATTCGCAGCGCCTCCGCCTCTGGTAGACCTCGAACCCCTCGCGCAGTCGTACCACCAGCCCCATCGCGAGGACCAAGCTTTTCGCCCGAACGGGGAGTGCCCGAGCCCGAAAAGGCGAGCATGTTGGCCCTCACGACGAGGCCTGTCCGCGCGGAGGCCTGTCCGCGCGGAGGCCTGTCCGCGCGGAGGCCTGCCCGCGGAGGCCTGCCCGCGGAGGGCCCGCGACGAACGAGGCCTGCCCGCGGAGGCCTGCCCGCATGGGCCCGGCCAGGGATCAGTGAAAGTCCCGCGACCGCGCCCCTTCCATCTGCAACCGCAGGTGCGGATCCCAAAGCCCTTCCGCCACCAAATGCACCACCCCATCCTGCGCCTGAATCACCCCACTCACCCCCATGAGCATCGCAGTCTTCGCCAACACCACATGCTCCTCGAACACCCGCCTCCAAACGACGACATTGACGAACCCCGTCTCGTCCTCGAGCGTGTAGAACGTCACTCCACTCGCCGTCCCCGGCCGCTGCCGGCAGATCACGAGCCCCACATAGTCGACCCGCTGCCCATCCCGCAGATGGTTCACCTCATCCGCGGCAGGAATCTTCCGCTGACGCAACGCCCCCCGAACGCACTGCATTGGATGCCCCCGGGTACTATGCATGCTCGTACGATAGTCCCAAAGGATGGCCTCCCCGGGAGCCACCCGAACAAAGAGCGGCTGCTGCTCGGAGGGCGCAATGTCGGCCCCGAGCTCCAGCCGGTCTTCGATCTTCGCGTGTAGCCCCCGTAGCGCCCAGATCGCATCCCGACGATCGATCCCAAGCGACGTAAACCCCCCCGCCTCGGCCAGCGTGTGGAGATTCTTTCGCGGAAGCCGTGTCCTCCGGATGAAGTCCTCGAGTCCCGAGAACGCCCCGTCGGCCAACGCCCGCTCCACGCAAACCCGCTGCCGCTCCCCAAACCCATTGACGAACGCATACCCCATCCGTACCGCATGTCCCTGGCTCGTAGCCTCGAGCGTGCACTCCCACGCACTGTGTGCGATGTCGATGGGATGCACGGCCACCCCATGCCGCTTGGCATCCTCGATCACCGTGGCCGCCGAATAGAACCCCATGGGCAAGGAGTTCAGCAATGCGCAACAGAACGCCGCCGGATGGTGACACCGAAGCCACGCCGTGACATACGCAATGAGCGCGAACGAAGCCGCATGGCTCTCGGGAAACCCGTATTCCCCAAACCCTTGAATCTGAGAAAACACCCGCTCTGCGAATGCAGGTTCGATCCCGTTGTGGATCATGCGAGACAACAACCGCTCCCGGTGCTGCTCGATGCGCCCCTGAGACCGCCACGCCGCCATGTCACGCCGCAGCTGATCCGCCTCCCCAGGGGTATAGTCCGCCACGAGCACCGCGAGCTTCATGACCTGCTCTTGAAAGATCGGAATCCCGAGCGTCTTGCTGAGCGCCCGTTTGAGGGCAGGGTGGGGGAACTCCACCCGCTCTTTGCCGTTACGGCGCAAAAGGTACGGATGCACCATGTCCCCTTGGATGGGCCCGGGCCGCACGATCGCCACCTCGATCACGAGATCATAGAACGTCCGCGGCTGAAGGCGCGGTAGCATGGCCATCTGCGCGCGGCTCTCGATCTGGAACACGCCCACCGTGTCCCCCTGAGAGATCATCGCGTAGGTGACGGGATCCTCGGAGGGAATCGTGGACATCTCGAGCTCCAGCCCATCGTGCAGCCGCAGGAGGTCCAAACAGCGACGAACCATGGTCAAGGCCCCAAGCCCCAAGAGATCCACCTTGAAGAGCCCGAGATCCTCGACGTCGTATTTGTCCCATTGAATGACCGTCCGCCCCTCCATGGTGGCAGGCTCGATGGGCACCAAGGTATCGACTTCTTTGTCCCCGAGCAGAAATCCTCCTGGATGGATCGAGAGGTGGCGGGGAAAATCCGCGATTTCATGGCACAGAGCGAGCAGATGCTTGTTGCGCGGCGTCTGGGGGTCGAGCCCCGCATGCGAGAGCAGCTCGCCAGCAACGTCCGTGTCATAGTGGCCGAGCAACTTTGCCATCCGGTCGAGGGCCGTCTGGGGGATCCCGAGCGCTTTGCCCACATCGCGCAGCGATGACCTGGCGCGGTAGCGGATCACGTTCGCGACCATGGCCGCATGCTTACGGCCGTAGCGTTGATACACCCATTGGATGACCTCTTCGCGCCGCTGATGCTCGATGTCGAGATCGATGTCGGGCGGCTCGGCGCGCTCGCGGCTGAGGAATCGCTCGAACAAGAGATCCATCCGCACCGGATCGATCGCGGTGATCCCAAGGCAATAGCAAACCGCGCTGTTGGCCGCGCTGCCCCGCCCTTGGCACAAGATCTTCTCGCGCTGGCAGAACTGCACGATCTCCCACATGGTGAGAAAGTAGCCCCCGTAATCGAGCTCGCGGATGAGATCCAACTCGCGTTCCAGCTGGGCGAGGACGTTGGAGGGAATGGAATGGTTGTACCGTTCTGCGGCGCCCTCCATGGTCTTGCAGCGGAGCCAATCGATCTCCAACATGCCCTCGGGGATCCGCTCTCCAGGATAGCGGTAGCGCAGCGCGTCCAGGGAGAACTGGCAGCGTTCGGCGACCTCGAGCGTGCGGTGCAAAGAGGCGAGGTCGTCGGCGAAGAGCTCCGCCATGGCGAGGGGCGACTTGAGGTCGTGCTCCGCATTCCCGCGGATCAGCGTGCCGGCCGTGGTCAGCGTCTTGCCGTGACGAATGCAAGTGAGGACGTCTTGCAGCGGTCGCCGCGAGGGGCTGTGGTAGAGGACCTCGACGGTGGCGACCGTGGGGACACCGAGGGCGCTCGCGCGTTCGCGCAGGGCCAGCTCGGTGGCGTGCTCTTGCGCGCAGTGATGGCGCGCGAGGAGGGCGTAGAGCTGGCCCGCGAAGGCGTCGCGCAGAGGGAGCAAGAGCTCGGGCTCGGGGCAGAGGACGAGGAGCTCGGGGGAATCGACGCAGAGCTCCTCCAGGGCGAGCAGCGAGGAGCCTTTGGGGCAACGGGCGCGGCCAAGCGAGATCAGACGGCAGAGCTGCCCATAGCCCCGCACGCTCTGGGCGAGGACGACCACGCGGTGGGTGGGGATGGCGCTCGGGTCTTGCCAGGCGCTGTCCGAGGCTGCGCCGGCATGCACGGTGAGCTGCGCACCGTAGAGCATGCGTAGGCCGTGCGTCTTGGCGCGCATGTGGGCGCGGACGATGCCGTAGACGCCGTCGCGATCCGTCAGCGAGAGGTACGGCAAGCCGAGGGTATGGGCCTGATCGACGAGCTCGGTGGGGTGACTTGCGCCCTCGAGGAAGGAGTAGTTGCTCTTGGTCCAGAGGGGAGCGTAGGCGGCCATCAGTCGGCGACCGTGGGTTCGCCGGGCGGCTTGGGCCCCGCGAGATCGCGAGTGAACAGCCGCTGTTCTTCGTGCATGGTGTATCCCATTTGGCCGCAGAAGCGATGCGCGGCCTTGCGGCTGCGGCTTGCCCGGATCACGACATCGTCTACACCCCGGCGCAACGACCAGGCGTGGAGGTGCTCGAGCAGGGTGCGGCCAATGCCCATCTCACGGTGGGGGGTGGCGACGATGAAGGCGCCCACTTCACAGTAGGGGCGCGAGACGAGAGAGAGCGCGATGCCGGCGTGGAGGAGGCCCAAGACACCATGGGGCGATTCCTCGGCCAAGAACACGACGTGCTGGTTGCTCTTGAGCACGCGCTCGAGTTGCCGGCGGACCGCAGTTTCATCACCCGCGTGGCCGAGCTCGAGCAGCAGGGGGGCAATGGCAGCAGCGTCCGTGAGCTGCGCCTCGCGAATCTCGAGGGGCATGAATCGACCTTTGGGGGGGAGGGGGTCAGTCGAGGATCCCATGGAGGAACCAACGCCGACGTGGTTTATCGTAGTAGATCCAGAGCATCGCATCGTCTTGAGTTTCCGCGAAGTAGTAATCGCGCTCGACCGTACGGATCCACCAGCCACCACTGATGCGATGGGGGCCATGGAGCTGCTGCAGCGCGCCCCAAGATCCGAGCCAAGCTTCGGGTTCATGGCGGGGGCGTGGGGGAAGCGGCACCGGACGGTGGAAAAATCGCCGGCAGAGCGGGCGTGGGGAGGTGAGCGATTCAGGCTGCGGAAACTGGACATGCAGGGTGGGTTCCCACTCGAAACTGGCCTCCGGGAGGTGAGCGGGCCGTAGGCGCGCCCGGGTGACGGCGGCAGGCCCCAAGGTGGCGCGCAGGCGGGCCAGCGCTCGCGCGGCGGCCTCCAGATCGCGGCGTTGCCGAGTCTGAAACAGCGTGAGTTGCCGATGATCGGCGGCGACACCCTCGAGTTCGAGCTCGGCGGCTTCCACCGCGGCGGGCAAAGACAAGGCGTCGAGACGCAAGCGGATGAGGTCGAGGAGCAAGGGAACATCGAGGGATGGACGCGCGGGCTCGATGTACTCGTGATGGGGGGGTGCATGATCGAGGGCGAGGCGCAGGTGCAGCAGGCTCAGGGCTTGGCTGCGCTTCGCGAGCTCACCGAGGAGGCGCTGGAGCAGCCCCTTGAGCCCAAAGAGCAGACGGTGGTGATCGGCATCGGGCGGCTCGAGCTGGAGCTCGCCGCGGACCGGATCCTGGAGGCGGCGCGGCTGCAAGGGGGCCCAGTGATCCGAGGCGATGTGATGGAGGCGCGCAGCAGCCTCACCGAAACGCGAGGCCAGCTCCGCGGCGGGGAGGTTCAAGAACTGTCCCATCGTGTGCACGCCGAGGACGGCCAGCTGCTCGCGCAGATCGGGTTCGAGATGGAGCTGCGCCAACGGGACACGGCTGCACCACTTGCTCTCCGTATGCGGGTCTGGGAGCACCCAGGAGATGGAGCGCGCGACGGGAGCGTGGGTGGTGCTGAATCCCGAACGCGCCAAGGCGTAGCTGCGGTAGCGATGGAAGCCCACGACGACCGAGACGCGGAACGTTTGCGCTTCCAAGGTCGTGCGGATTGCGGCGGCCCAGGCTTCCAGGCTGCCGTAGAGCGGGACGAGACCCGAAGGATCGAGCCAGAACACCCCCGGATCACGCGCCGAGGGCTCCACGTGGGGAGAGAATTGGCCGAGGTGACGGTGGAGCTCGTCCACGCAGGCTTCGACTTGCGGGGTGGGGACCACGGCGGCCTGCAGATGCGCGGCGAGGCTTTGAGCGGCCGCGTACGTCATGCCTGGCAGCACGCGGAGGCGGCGGGCATGGGCGTTGGCCCAGAGCACGAGGCCAGAAGGGCGATCATCTTTGACGACGACGACGGGTTGCTCGCGCCACTGCGGCTGCTGACGCAGCAAGAGCTGCAGCGGCAACGCAGGCACATCCACGCAGGCCGTGCGCGAGGCGGTCATGGGATCGGATTTATACTGTACAAAAGTCCAGTATCAAGCGCGATGACGCCGCACTTCGCAGGGCGACGCTGACGGCGTTCTGCCGTGGGGGGAGGGGTTCGACCAGGAGGCGGTCCCGGTCGAACCCGAGGTGGCCGCTATTCGCAGCTCAGGCTGAGTTGGGTCGGACCGGAGTAGTTCCCGCCCATGCCGAAGTTCGCGGATTGACCGGGCTGCAGGGTTCCGGTGCCGCTGACGGTCACCACGTTGCCGCTGACGGAGTATGTGGCCCCCCAGATCCAGCCGGGCTGGGGCACGCCCGCGCCGAAATCGATCTCGACGCTCCAACCTTGGATAGGGCTCGAGCCTTCATTGGTCACGGACGCGTTGTGGATTCCGAAGCCGCCGAAGCTCGCGTTCCCGCCGTTGAGATCGCAGGCGACGTCTGGACCTCCGCCTCCGCCGTCCCATCCAGCTTCGGCGATGGCTTCTGCGAGGTCGGGCAAGGGTCCGATGAGACGGTCCAAGCTACCCTGGCCTTGTGGAGTCCCTGTGTCGACCAGGAGGTCTCGCACTTCATCCGGGGTGAGGGGTCCCTCACCACGATCGATTGCGATGCTCTCGATCGCCGCGACGGCTCCGACCACGATGGGCGACGCGCTGGACGTCCCCGAGAACCAGCTCGTGTACTCGTCTCGCGCGCCCAACGTCCCGACGTATGCGTCGCCATAGCCCGTGGTGACGACATTCTCACCCCAGCCGTGGAGATCGATGCGGTTGCCGTGGTTGGTGAAACACGCCGGATCACGCGACGAGGACAGGCTTGCGCCGACCATGATGGCGCCAGAGTCTCGGACGTTCCGATCGAAAACACCGCCGTAGGTGGGGTGGTCGAGGTCGATGGATCCGTTGCCGGCAGCCTCGACCACGATGATCCCGTTGGCCGTCGCCGTTTGGATCGCGTCGAACTCGGCCTGGAAAAACTCCATGGGGACGAAGTTGCACTGGTCGAAGTTGCAGGTGCAGTCGACCGTATCGGGTCCGCCTGCGTGCAGCTCGATGAGGATGATGTCCCCGGCGGCGAGTTGGTCGGCGGCGTTGATGATGGCTTGAGCGGTGGAGGCGACGCCGAAAATGCTCGAGTAGCCGATCCCCGCATCCGGGACGATCCCCGTGACTCCGAAGCCATTGTCTTGCGCGACCATCACGCCCGCGACGGCCGTTCCGTGGTTCTCCCATTCCTGGAGCGTGGAGTCGGTGCCGCCGTGATAGAAGGGCAGTGGAAGATCTTCGTGATCTTCGACCCAACTACCTTCGACATCGATGATCCGAACGTGCTCCCCGCGACCGCCTGCCAGCGCATGCGCAGCCGCGACCGCGATGCCGTTGTCGTTGTCCGCGACGTAACCTTGGTTTCCTGAGAGATTCGGCGTGTTCGCGTCGGGCGCTGCGATCGAGGCGACTTCTGGTTTCGGTTGAACGTACGCGATCTCGACCACATCGAGAGCGTTGAGCTCCGTCAAGAACGCAGAGAGTTGCGCTGCGGTGCCACCGTTCCAAGCGGCGTCGAAGTACAGGGAAAGGTCGGCCAGCTCCTTGTGAGCGCTGCGCTCACCCGCTTGCTTGAGTGATGCGAGCGCCGGGCGGGGTAGGCCGAAAAGCGGTTGCAGTTGCATCTGCTGGCTGTCGAACGCGCGGAGGAGCACGCTCAGGTCGTCGGCGATGTCGCCCGCGTTGGCCCCCGATGCCGGCGTGACGCCCACGCTCCGCAGCGATTGCCCTTGCTGCTGTATTCCCGTGCCCTCTGCAAACTTGACGACGATGCGTGCATCCGCGAGATTCGCGGGGATATAGCGCGACGAAGAGGACTTGTCGGGTGCAACCCTCGCGCGAAAACCCGCGGGGAGATCCGACGTATCGTCTTCAATCGGAGCGAGATTGTCGATGTCACATGCGGCCGCTGCGATCGCGATGAGGGAGGTGGCAAGTCTGACTGATACGAGTGTATGACGGTGTTTCATTGGCTGTTTTCTTGCGACTTGGATAGGGTTCTTGCGCTTGTTTTGTGGAGTGGCTCCGCCCATCTCGTCGTCCTCGGCTCGATAGGCCCCCGGACGGAGCCGCAATCGGGGCTCCAGATCCACCGGGCCTGACGATGAATACGCAAGGATGGGCTCGTGATGGCGTGCTGAATCCCTGTCAGCTGGTATTCGGGCTGGCGAAGGCGACGATTGCCTTGGTGGCGATGCTAACACCGAGATTGAAAGTGTGCAGCGATTTAATCGTTAAATATTCGTACCGAGAAGTTGTGACTCGCGACTGCGGCGTTCTGATCATTAGGGTTCGAGTCGGACGCGATGGAGTACGTCGCACCGAGCTGGGTGTTACTTCGCGTTGGAGCGTGTATTGCGGGTTCGTGCAATGATGACACATGTGTCAGAATGCCTCGGTGTCGCGCTTCGTGCCATCCAGCGCCAGATGGTGCCGATTCGCCCATTGTCGCTGGACGTGCATGATCTTTTGGGATCGATTAATGGGTAGTCGTGTGATTGCCCCACGTGCGGCTTCTCGAAACGAGGTCGTGCGTCGCCGGTTTTTCTCCCGATGAAGATATTCGTGCTACGGTGCGGTGCATGAATGCTCGAAGCATCGGCATCCTTCTTCTCGTGGCTTCGGCGTCGAGCTGCACCGTCGACTCTGGCGACGAGACCATGGGAGGCGGCACAGCATCCACCACCGCGGGGAACTCCACGACCGAAGACGAGACGAGTGGAGGCTCGACGACAGCTCAAGAGGGGAGCACGACCGCCAACGAGGGGACGTCGAGCACGGGCGAGACCACGGCATCGACGAGCTTGTCTTCCGAGGGGGCGGACAACACGACGGACGGTCGCGGGACGGATGAGACCGCATCCTCTGTGGGGTCAGCGTCGGACTCGGAAGGCTCGGGGGGTGAAAGCGGCTCCTCCTCCGAGAGCACCGGTGGACTGACGTATGATTGCGATTCGTCCTCGGTGTTGTGCTTGGTCGCTGCACCCGCGTGCGACGACGGGTTCGTACCGTCGGTCGTCGACCTGTGCTGGGGGGAATGCGTGGACGAAGCGCTCTGTCGCCCCTAGCGCGCCGCGCCTCGCGCCGCATTCCAGATGAGCCAGGAAGGAGGCTCGCGTCCTCTTCGATGGGGCCCTATGCGCCCCGCCAAAGTCTTGCCCCTTTCACTGATCACGCTCTCCATCGCTGGCTGCTCGGTGCCGGGCGGCGGCGGGACATCGTCCGACGCCTCCTCGCTGGGCGGCGGCTCCGACGAGAGCGACGACTCCGAGGAAGGCGCTCCCATGGAGGCATCCGAGTCCGAAGCAGGAACGTGCTCGGACTCGGACTGCCCAAACGACGACTCGACGGGCGGAGGCAGCACGGATTCGACGGAAAGCTCCGACGCCGACTCGAGCGGAGAAGCGTCCACCGCGGCGCTGGAGGTCACGACCACCTCGAGTTCCGAAGGCGACGGGGCCACCTCGACGCTTGGAACCGAGGGTGAAGACGGCTCCAGCGGATCCGAAGAGACCGGTGGTGACGAGTCGACCGGAGCCGAAGAGACGTGCCCGCTTCCAACGACGTTCCGCTGGACCTCCTCGGGGCCCCTCGCACAGCCCAAGAATCCGAACGCGAGATCGCTCAAGGACTTCTCGGTCACGAAAGATGGCGACAACTACATCGTCTATGGAACCACTGCCGATGGCAACTGGAACGGCTTCATGTCGGCGTTCGAGAGCTTCGATGAATGGGGCGACGTGGAGCAGCGCTACATCCCCGGCCTGGTCGCTCCTACGATCTTCTATTTTGAGCCCAAAGACGTCTGGGTGCTCGCGTATCAATGGGGATTCAAGTACTCCACCACGACGACCCCGCAGGACCCGAGCTCCTGGAGTCCGACGACCTCTCTGATGAACGGCGACCCCACAGGGGGCCGCGGCACAGGGCCCATCGATCAGACGATCATTTGCGATGATATGGATTGCTATCTCTTCTTCAATGATGACGCCGGCGGGGTCTATCGTGCGTCGATGCCGATCGATCAGTTTCCGGGCACGTTCACCGGAGCCGAGCGCATCATGGATGATGCGAGTGTCATCTTCGAAGGCGTCCAGGTGTACTCGGTCAAAGGCAGCCGCGAGTACTTGATGATCATCGAGAACAATGGGGTCCGTGCGTTCCGAGCTTGGACCGCGGACGATCTCGGCGGAAACTGGACGCCACTTCCGGGCGCGAACACGACCCAGTCACCGTTCGCCGGCGAAGCCAATGTCACTTGGCCGGACGGCCAGTGGACGCGGGACATCAGCCACGGGGACCTCGTGCGCGAGAATCCCAACCAAAAGATGGAGATCGATCCGTGCAGCCTTCAAATGGTGTATCAGGGGCGTGATCCCAATCAAAGCCCGCCGTACATCGACCTCCCGTACCGCCCGGGTCTGCTGACGCTGCAACGGTAGGTGGGCGCGGGCGTCGGGCTGTTTCCACCGCCCTGCGTGTTGTTCCCGAGGTCCCAGTCGTAGGTACCCCGAGGTCGTCCGGGCGCCCGATGTGCAGCCAACTGGGATGTCCCCCCGTTCCTGGCGGCAGCGCCCGTTCGCCCGTTCGTAGCGAGCATGCATGCGGTTCGCACCGCGGCTTGCACCGATGTCGGTCGCGAGTACGCTGCGAGGACTGGCGGAATGCCCATCGCTCATTCGGATGGCCTTTCGCGGGGATAGTTTCAGCGGGTGTCCCACCACCCGAGAAGAAGTCGTTCATGCATCAGTACATTTCGTCGGCCTGGCGCGTCCTCTTCACCCCGATCCTTGGCCCGCTCGCGGCCGTGCTCGTCGCCGGGTGTTCCCGAGGAGACGTGGGAGCCCCTTGCAACCACGGAAAAATCGATCCGCCCTCGAGCCTGACGGTCACCTTTCCCGCGTTGAACTGCGACCAGCTCCTTTGCGTGTACGGTGACAACACGGATGCTCCAGAAAATCCGTGCACCGACAACGACGACTGCAATCCGAGGGAACCTTTCGACCGGTTCGTGTGCGACAACGGCAGCTGTGCACTCTCGCCGACTTACGTGCTCGAGCGGTCGATGTGCTCGAAGAAGTGCTCGTCCGATGCCGACTGCGCGAACGGAGGCGTCGGAGACCGTGTCGTCGCGGACCCAACGGAGTGCGGCAGTGGGTTCTCCTGCGCGATCATCCAGGCCCTCGGCACCTTCTGCTGTGAGAAGCTGTGCGTCTGCAACGACGACCTTTCCCCGAATACGCAGCTCGAGATGCAGTGCATGAACGACGAGGCCCCTGGATGTTGCGAACCACGGCCTGGCGAAGATCCCACCACGTTTGTTCCGGGAGCGGCTTGTCCCGGCGATTGACGCGTCACGGGCTCTGAACGGAGGCCTCCGCGGAACGGTGCGAGTGACCTACGAACGGCGGCGGTGTTCTCCTCGACGGAGAGCCCCGCCGCTTTCGTTGGGTGACGGTCGGATCGGGTGTCTCGGGCGTTTCCTGCGCATGAATCCAAGCTCACCACCCGTGGGTGGTTGGATTCTCGGTCGCAGGGCCCTAAGCTGCGCCGACCATGCGGGGTCCCCGTAGAGCACTGAGCAACTTGGGCGGGCGGACCCACGTGGCGGGAGACGCGGAGATCGCGGAGATCTTGAAGGCTGCGTGGGCGGCGAGCTTGGCCGAAGACGACACCCTCACCCATGGGTTCCACGCCTATCCCGCGCGGATGCACGGGGGGCTCGCGCGGGCGATCATCGGCGCGTTCGGGCGCCCCAGCGCGACGCTGCTCGATCCGTTCTGCGGCAGCGGCACGACGTTGGTCGAGGCGATGGTCGCCGGCATGCAGAGCACGGGGATCGATCTCAATCCCGTCGCCACCTGGGTGAGCGCGATCAAATGCGAGCTGCGCGACGCGGCGACCCGGCGAAGATTCCTGGAGTCGGTGACGCAGGTGGTGCAGGCGTCGTTGCTGCGGATCAAGAGCCGAGCTCCCGTGAAGGCGCCGCTCCATGCCTCCGAGCGGCAGTTCTACGCACCCCATGTGCTCAAGGAGCTCGGGGGGCTCCACGCCGAGATCGAGACCTGCGAATGCGAAGCCGACCGGCGCGCAATGCTGGTGTTGCTCTCTGCGATCGTGGTGAAGTTCTCGAACCTGCGCGCCGATTCCTCGCAGGACACGGCGGAGAAGCGGATCGGCAAAGGGGTACCCACGCGGTTTTGGGGGCGCAAGGCCGAAGAGTTGGTCGCCCGTTGGGCGGCGCTCGGCGAGGCGTGCGATCTGCTGCCGCGCGTCCACCCGCCTCGGATCCACGAGGCCGATGCACGGCAACTCAAAGAGACGCTTGGCGAGGCGTTCCGGGCGGACCTCGTCTTGACCTCGCCCCCGTATGGGGGGACCTACGACTACGCGCAACACCACGCGCGCCGCTATCCGTGGCTCGGCGTGTCCGCGGAGCGCTTCTTGGACCGTGAGATCGGGGCGCGCAGGAACCTCGGGGGCCGCGGGCGGCGAGCTCCGGCGGACCGTGAGCGCGTGGACCGATGGAATGGCGAGGTCTTGGCGGTGCTCCGCAGCCTGGCCCCGCTCCTGGCGAAGGACGCGATCATGGTGTGGGTGATGGGGGACGGACACGTGGGCAACCAGCGGATCCGCGCCGATCGACAACTGGCCGTTCTTGCTCCGGAGGCCGGGCTGCAGCTCGTGGCGAGCGCTTCCCAAGAGCGCGTGGACTGGCACGGGGGACCCGCCCGTGCCGAGCACTTGCTCGCGTTCACGCTGGCCCCCTCGGATCAAGGGCGGCGGCGTCGGCCAGTCAGCGCTGGAACACGCACTTGGCGTTGAGCGCATTGCCGATCACACCAAATCCGAAGATGTGACCCGTACGGGGATGGGCGACCCAGCGGTCGGAATACCCCATGTACGACGTCGACGTCCAGTACCCGTAGACGTCGTTGCAGGGCCCCTGGAGCGAGGACACCCAGTAGCAGTTCGTGTCGCCCGAATCCGGCCCTTGGTTCTGCGTGCAACTCGTGCAGTCGTCCACGGCGTCACAACTATTGGAATCGTCTACGCACCGGAATGGCGTCATTTCGCAAGAACTCGCGACCTGCCCGCTGATCGTGCCATTGTTGCAGCCGCGCAGAACGCTGATCCACTCGTCGACGGTCGGCAGGCGCCAATCGGTCTCGCCGCCCCACGAGCCCGCGTTGCAGTGGGTGTTCGCGTTGTCGAGATTCATGCGCGAGGGGACCTCGTGCAGCCAGCACAAGTCGGTCGCATCGCACCATGCGACACACCCGACTTCGGCGGAGCACGAGGTCGAGGTCGCGTTGGCGGTGCATGCTTCTCCGGCCCCGCAGTTGCCGTCCGAGGCCCACGAGGTGTCGGCGACTTCGGCTCCGTCGCACGTCGCGGACGAGCCGCTGCAGAACCTTCGGACCTGACGCCGCTCTCTTCGCGCTCCGCAGCTCACGTTCGGCTGACAGCGGTACTCCGTGCGCTGGCCGCAGACTTCGGTATTGGGCAGCGTGCAGCTTCGTGCCTGCTCACTGCACGTCGCGCGAGCACACGGCCCGGAGACGCCATCGCAGCGCGAGTCGCCCGGAAACTGATGGACGCACTCTCCCGCGCCATTGCAGGTGTCGTTGCCGTTGCAGAAGAGGCCGTCATCGCAAGCGGTCGTGTTCGATGAGCTGGTCCAGCCGCTCTGATTCAAGACTGCATCGCAATACTGGCACGGGTTGTCGGGGTTGACCGCGTTGTGACCATAGCAAACGCCGTCGATCGTACAGGACGAACTCTGGACGATGCATTCTCCCCAGGTGCGGTTGGCGGGGTCGCAGGTCTGCGTCGCGCATTCGCTGCACGATTGGGCCTGGGTACCGATGCAAGGGCATCCCTCATTGCGGCTGTCGTTGCAATTGGCGTCGTCCCCCTCCACCTCGCACGAATCGAGTGGCTGCGCAGCGATTCCACCCTCGCAGGGCCCCCACATATCGTTCTCGCACGTCTGCATGCCCATCTGGCAGTTGCCGGTGTCGGTCCCACAAGCTCGGCTCTCCGTGCCCGTGCACGCGCATCCCTCGTTGGGTACGCCGTCGCAGTCGTTGTCGGCGCCCGCGACGTCGCACGAATCGCTCGGGGCGGGCCCGATCGCTCCTCCGCAGGGTCCCCACACCCCCTCGGGCGAACACGCGCGCATGCCGAGGCGGCACTCACCCTGCGGATCGCCGCTGAGCGGCGGGAGGCTCGTGCCGTCCTCGGCCTCCCAGCAGCTTTCCTCCATGCCCACTTCGCACGACTCCACCGAGGTGGTCTCCTCGGTCGCGGTGCTCTCCGTGTCGCTCGTCGACGCACCGTTCGTCGCCGTCATGCTGGCGGCTGGGGTGGTGACGATGCCGGTGCTGCCGGTCATCGTCTCGTCGTCCGAACCGGCCATCGCTGTCCCGGCCATCGTTTCGCCCTCGCTGGCGTCGCGGCCACTGGCTTCGCTCGCAGTTCCTCCGTCCGTATCGACCGGTTTCGCCGCGGGCGGGTTGAAGCAGCCGCTCACCAGCAGGGCGACGGCCGGAAGGGCGGTGACACGGATTTGCAAGCCAAAGAGCACCATCCGACGGTATCAAGGCCGCCTGGCGGTGTCACCAAGGGCGCTCGTGCGAGAGCGCGCGGTTCCCGAGCGGAGGACGTCCTTTGGTCCTTTGCACCTCATCGCGGGTGCCGGCCGATCTTCCACGGACATTCGGAGGGCCTCGAACGCGAAGCGGCGAGAAGCGTCGCGCCCGGCGTCTAGCACGCTGCTCCCGGGGCGAACCCCGTCGGCCAACCGTTGTCTCGGTTGCCCCCGCTAGTGGTGCTCACTCCATTCGGGGTTGCTCCAGATCGTGATCGACCCGCTCCACCCGCGGGCCAATCGGGTGGGGCTCGAGGTGTTTCGCAAGCTGATTGCATGAGTAAAAATATTGTGATACGTGGGGCCAGGGCCTGCGGGTCGCCGTCATCGTCAACGACATGAGTGAGGTCAACATCGACGCCGGCCTCATCGAGCACGGAGGCGCAGCGCTCTCTCGCACCGACGAGCAGCTGGTCGAGATGTCCAACGGTTGCATCTGCTGCACGCTACGGGACGACCTGCTCGCGGAAGTCTCGCGGCTCGCCCAGGAGCGGCGTTTCGACTACCTGCTCATCGAGTCGACGGGGATCTCCGAGCCCGTCCCGGTCGCGCAAACGTTCACCTTCGAGGACGAGCAAGGTCGGTCGCTCGCGGACGTCTCCCGCCTCGATACGATGGTCACCGTGGTCGATGCGGCCAACTTCCTGCGGGACTATCGGCGCGCCGACAGCCTCGAGGAACGGAACGCGTCGCTCGGAGAGGACGACAATCGCTGTGTGACCGATCTGCTCGTCGAGCAGATCGAGTTCGCGAACGTCATCGTCATCAGCAAGATCGACCTCGTGGAACCCCGGCAAGCAGACGAGGTCGAGGCCGTCGTCACGGCGCTCAATCCGAGGGCACGGATCCTTCGAGCGGTGCAAGGACGGGTCCCTCTGACGGCGCTGCTCGACACGCACCTGTTCGACTACGAAGAAGCGCGCGGTGCCGCAGGTTGGATCCGGGAGCTCGAAGGAGAACATACACCCGAGACCGAGGCATATGGCATCACCAGCTTCGTCTATCGGACGTCGGTGCCGTTCGACGCATCGCGCCTTTGGACCTTCCTGCACGAGTCGAGCCATTGGGGTCGGGTCCTGCGCGGCGACAGCCATCGATGGTCGCTGCGTCCGAATCCATTCCCGAATTTCGAAACACCGGAGGCGGACGAAACCGCCGCGAATCATGAACCGTTGGAGGCTTGAGAACATGGCGCTGCTTCGCTCCGCGCTTCCCCTAGAACGACCGGAAGACCATCACCCATCGATCGACATGGAGTCTTTCCATCCCGTCGTGAACGGTGACGCGGATCTCCTTTGCTGCCCGCGTCGAGTACCCGCCGAGACGACCGAAGCGCTGCGGCTATGGGCCCTGGAACATCGCTCCGAGTTCGACGAGATCCTGCGCCCGACGTCGCGCTGGTCGCACAAGGCCTTGCATGGGCTGGTAGGGCCGGCTCGCGGCTGGGTGTTCGAGGATCTCGAGGCACTCATCGAGGGTTTCCGGCGCCTCACCGACGCAAAGCGGATTCGACTGTTCTTCGGTGTCGTTCGCGACGACAAGTGTCGAAAGTTCCACATTGATTGCTTGCGGTATCGCCTCATCACGACCTACGTGGGGCCTGGGACGCAATGGCTGCCCAAGGGAGAGACGTGTGAAACCGCGCTGCTCGATGAATCACGCATTCAACGCGCGGTGGCGGGGGATGTCGTGTTGATGAAGGGCAATCTCGTCGGCGGGGGATTGCCGCATCGTTCGCCACCCATTCAAGGTTCGGGCGCCGTTCGGGTCGTTGCGGTCATCAACACCGTGGAGCCGCGCTACCCATGGGAGTGGCACTGATTTGCCTCACGGGTCGAGGAGGTGACCCTCCCGATCGTAGAGATCGACCATCGGCACGCTGGCTCCCGGGGTGAGCTTGCCCTCCTGGTGTTGCTTGAGGAGCTGCAAGGAGAAGGAGACGTGGACGACCAGCCCCACGATCATCAGGTTGTCCGCGGAGGGCTGTCCTCCGAGGGCGGGGGGAACTTTGTACGAGAAGCACTGCCACGGCGCGCAGGTTTGGCGGAGCTGCTCTGCGGCCCATGCATGCTGGGGCTGCTTCGCAAAGAACCCTCCCAGGTCCGGGCGCTGCGCCACCGAGGTGAAGAAGTCACTCCACGAGAGACCGGCCTCGCGATAGACCCTCTGGTCGGGAAACAAGATGCCGATGCGGTCCCGCGCGAGTTCGCCTGAGTCCGAGACAGGGATCCCCAGCAGCTCGCCGAAGCTGTTGCTCAGGAAGTAGAACGTGGGGCTCTGCTTTGCAGGCTCATACTGTCTCCAACCATTCGCACGATTCCAATCCACGAGATTGGGTAGCCCGCACGATTCGTCTCCCGCGAATGGGTGCACGCGGAGGGCACCGTTCAAGAACGTCGCCGATCCGAATCGCTCGAGTAGAGGAACGATGAAATTAACCAGCGTTGGACCGTATCCGGCCTCCGTGAGCGCGCGAGAGACTGCTGCGGGATCAACCGAGGGGTTGGCGACGCCACCATCGACGAGCGCATCGATCTCCGCGAGACGCCATGGGTACGGGGATTGTGGGCTCGTCATGGGATGAGGTTACCGGTGGGGGTCCACGCATCGGCTAGCGGAGTTGTGTTTCATACGGATTCGAGACCCCCGGCACAACTTCTTCCAGCAGCAAGGCCCGTCGCTCTTCGGACACGGCGCTCGCCGCACCGCGTGGCCGACCTGGGTCCCGTACTGCGACCCTTGCGCACTCCGTGGCGTTCGAGTACGGCGCTCACGATCTGCCGATCCGGGGTGTGGACGAGTTTGGCATGATCGCGAAACGCCAGGCAAGTGGCATCAGGAAGCGTTGCGGGCTCTAACATGACCACCAAGAAACCCTCCCAAGGTCCCCTCGACATCAAGCCGTACAAGGGCGTCGGCGCGGTGAAGTTCGGCATGACACCCGACGAAGTGCAGGCGGTTCTAGGAGAGCCCGACCAGACCCAAGAGAACTCGCCGATGGAGCAATACCACGAGCTCCGAAACGGCGTAGAGCACATCTACGACCTCAAGAAACGCAAACTCGTGGCCGTGCACTACCCCAAGGACAGCGAAGTCCACTACGAAGGGGCGGACATCTTCACGACCAAGGGTATCGTCGAGACCATGAAAGAAGCCGACGGCGAGCCCGACGAAGCTGGGGCCTACCTCAACCTTCCCAACCTCGGTGTCTGCCTCGCGGGATTTGGGAAGCGACGGATCAAGGAGGGGAAGATCGTGATGGTCTACAACCGCACGAAGAAGGTCATGTACGGATTCATGGGTCGGGTCTGATGCCGGTTCAGCCCACGTCGAAGAAGATGCTCGACGCATGGCTCGAAGAGCGGGGCCTTGGACACCACCGGAAGGCGATTGCCGCCGTGGCCCTGCCGTCCATCGAACTCGTTCCCGCGTCCGAGCGCGAGGATGAGCAAGAGCTCCCGCTCGGGCGCTCCAAGCTTGGGGGCGCCCCGGATCTCCCGCCCGAGTTCTCTTGGCCGCACAACTCCGCCGGACAGCCGCTTTCTTTTCTGGCGCAGATCCAGTGCTCGGATCTTCCGGCGCGCGTCGTGGAGGACCTCGAGGGGCTCGCCCACGCGGGTAGGCTTTGGTTCTTCTACAACACCTTGGACCGCCCGGCAGGGCTCTCGCCTGGAGATCGCGGGGAGTTCCTTGTCTGGAGCAGCCGTGCTGAGAAGAAGACCTTGCAGCCCTTGGTGGACGCACCGCAAGAGCAGACGGACATCTACGAAGCGTGCGCCGTGAAGCCCACCGCCACGCTGAGCCTTCCGGTGTTTCCGGAGTTCATCGAGGAGGACGAAGCCGAGCCGTATGAGGAGCTCGTCCTCGATCTCCCCGAGCCGTTGCACAAAATGGTCGGGCATCCCAACACCCTACAAAGCTCCATGCCCCTCACGTGCCACCGGGTGTTTCAGGGGTTGGATTGCGTCGATGACCACCTGCTTCCCGTCCCCACGGTCGAGGAGCTGCGAGCGATCGAGCGCGAGTGGATCCTGCTCCTTCAGATCGATACCGATTCGGTCGCAGGCTTCGAGTGGGGAGATTCGGGCAGGCTGTTCTTTTGGATCCGCCGCCAAGACCTCGCGCGGGGCGACTTCTCGCAAGCGTGGGCAATCTTGCAGTCGGCATGAGCCCCGGTCATGGGGGCGGCCCGTCACGCAGGACGCCAGTCACGGCGCCCCGCGATCTTGATGATCTCGAGCTCGAGCCGTGGCCACCGCTCGGGCATCTTTGCTACGTGGCACCCATGAGCTGCGTCCAGGGGTGCCGGTGTTGGAGCGCCGAAAAGCTGGCCTCGAAAAGGCCGCGTCCAACTCCGTCCAGCGTTTGCACACCTTGCACGGCTCGGGCTCGCGTCCGCGCCGTCCACGAGCTCACCGACGGCGATGGGCTCCAAGCGCCGACAGAACATGCTCCACCGTGTTCGCTCTGTACAACGACAACGAGAAGGTCGTTGCATCCTCATGCAAAAGACCGAAGGGATCTGGCAAACTCGTCCTCGATGGGTCGGCTCAATCCGGTTGCGCGTCGCCTCGAGCAGCTCTACGGACAGTGGGAGACGTTCATGGATGACACCGAGGCCCGCCTGCTCCGGTGGATCGTGCAACCGCATGAGTTCCGCGGGGTCGAGGCATTCTTCGCGGCGGAAGACGACGAACGCGCGGGGCAACTACCCGTGGCCTTCGTGCGCCTGGAAGATCCGTTCGAAGATCCCCTCGCATATGGCGCGACCTTGAGACAGCGCCTGCTCGATGCCATCGAACTTGCCAAGCCGGGTGATCCGGCCCTCGCGTCGTTCGTGCCGCCCAAGGTGACGGGCCACGGTATCCGGGACCTCATGAGCCTGGCGGGCGCGCTGTGTAAGGCCGAAGGCGAGGACCTTCCCACCCTCGCGCTGGTGCTCATTCCAGCCGCCGTTGGGAACCGCGACGGGTGGAACACCTGGCTCGACGCCGCGCTCACAGACATCCCGCCGCCCGTGCGACTGGTCGTCTTCGACTACCCCGGTTCGCAGGCGCTCGCCCCGCTCATGCAGGCGCAGCCGACCCGCGTGCACTCGGCGGAGATCGAGCTCGACTTGACGGGGGCCGCGGTCGAGATCTCGGACGAGGCTGGGAACCTCGAGACACCCGCAGGACAGTTCCGCCACGCGTTTCTCCAGCTCCTGCAGGCCGTGGCAAAGAAGGATCTTCCGCGCGCCCAAGCGCAGGCCAACATCGCCACGCAGGTCGCCACGACGCAGAAGTGGGGTCATCTGCTCGTGGCCGTCGAGTTCGGGTTGGGGAATGGGCTCCTTTCGTTGGCCAAGCCCGTCGATGCGCTTCGGCACTTCCAGCGGGCGGAGACGCACGCCAAACGCGGAGAGGAGGACGGGGAGGCGTGGGGCAAAGGACTGCGGCTCAAGGCGCGCCTTGGCATGGGAGCTGCGGCCGTGCAGGCGCAGGTTTGGCCTCAAGCGGCCACCCTCTACCTGGACACGGTACCGCTCGCGGTGGCGGCAGAAGATCCCCGCAGCGAACTCGATTGTCTGCGAATGGCGAGCTACTGCCGCGAAAACGCGGGGGATTCGTTCGAGGCATGGGGGTTGGGTCTGGCGGCGCTCGAACGGGGAGAGGCCATGGATGAAGAGACCCGAAAGACTTCTACGCTTGGATATTTGGGTACCGCGCTCAAGCGGCTCAGCCCGCGCGTGCAGCAGGATTGGGCCCCCATCGAACGACGTCTCGTAGCCGCGCTCGGGGACCCTTGGCAACCTGACGCTGGGGCTTCACAGGGCTTCGAGGCGCCGGGACGGGTGGGTGCCCCATGATGCCCGCGGCCAAACACTTCGATCCGCTCCTCGGGATCGACATCCACATCATTCAACCTCCAGGACCCGTTCCACCTGTTCCGATTCCACACCCGCATATCGGCGTCGTGATGGATCCGATGGATTACATTCCGTTCATCGGCGCGACGGTCACGGTGTTCGGCCTCAAGCGCGCTCAAGCGGGGACCGCGGGGCTTTCGGTCCCTCACATCCCCATCGGCGGCATCTTTGTAAAGCCACCGGGAAACGAGTCCGAAATCTTCATGGGGTCCGCCACGGTCTCCGTGGATGGCGACGCGTTTTCCTATCTCGCTCTTCCTGTCCTCAGTTGTCATGACATTGGAATGCCCGGGCCACCGCGTGCCAAGGGCTCTCCACCCAAGTCGCTCGTGTTGCCCACGACCGTGGTGCTTTCGATTCCCCTTCCCGTCCTCGTGGGCGGGCCGCCCACGATTTCCTTGATGGCGCTCGGGATGAGGCTCGGTATGGCGGCGCTCGGGAAGGCCCTCGCAAAGGTCAAAACCATCCTCAAAGGGAGCAAGAAAGCGCAGAAGGTCTCGCAGAAGATCCACCGCGCTGCCAACAAGGTGATGGATCGCCTGGGCATTCCACCAGGCGCGCGTGCCAAGGTCCACAAGGCGATCTGCAACGTCACCGGTCACCCCGTAGACACAGCGACGGGTGCAGTGTTCACCGAAGCTACGGATTTCACGCTCGACGGCGCGATCGCCCTGCGCTGGGAACGAGAGTGGCATTCGCGTTCCGGACACCAAGGAATGTACGGGCGTGGCTGGCACGGTCCCATGGACATGGAGCTGTGGGAGGACGCACGGGCCGTCGTGGTGCGTCTCGATGATGGCCGGTGGATTCCGTTCGCGCCGCCAGGCCCCCAGGGCTCCTTCAATCAGAGCCACAGCCTCTTCCTTCATCGTCATCCCACGCCCAGCGGCAGCGCCTATCGCTTGGAGAACTTTGCGGGGGTTGGGTGGGTCTTCGGTGCTCCCGTGGCCAAGCGTTTCCCAGACGCCAAAATGTCTCAGTTCGCGCTGCTGGAGATCGTCGACCGTTGTGGCAATCGAATCACCCTCAGGCGCGACCACGAGCGCCGTCTCCGCAACGTCGTAGATGCTACGGGACGGCGCTTGGACTTCAACCATGACGAACGTGGACGCGTCGTCTCGATCACGGGTCCGCACCCGAGCGATCCACAGGCGCGCATCAACCTGGTGCAGTATCGCTACGACCGAGACGGAGACATGCGGGAAGCGGTCGATGCGCTTGGCGCGACGACTCGGTACACGTATCGAGACGGACTCCTCGTCTCCGAGGTCGATCGTTGTGGCATGGAGTATTCTTTCGAGTGGACGGGCAAGCTTGATGCCGCTAGATGCGCAAGAACCTGGGGAACAGGGAATCTCTTTGCTCGGACGTTCCGCTACGAAAGACGTCGCACCTCTTGGACCGATAGCTTGGGGGGAAACCACGCCGTCGACGTGGATGAGGAAGATCGCGTCACCGCGGAACACGACCCGCTCGGCCATGTCCAGACCGTCGAGTACGACGAGGACGGTCTTCCGCTCATCACCACCGAAGCCGACGGGCGCAAGACCTTCTGGAAATATGACGAGCGCAAGCGCGTCATCGCGATCACCGAGCCCGGCAATCTGACGACGACCTTCGCCTACGATGACAACAATGCGATGACCGAGGTCGTCTATCCGGACGGCTCCAAGAGGATTCGCACGTACGACGACCGGGGGTGCCTCATCGGAGAGATCGAGCCCGACGGGACCGAGTGGGTCTACGGGACAGACGCGCGCGGCCTGCGGACGCGCGACGTCGTCAACGGCCAAGAGCTGATGCGATATCGTTGGTCGCCGGGGGGTGAACCTGCAGGGTTCGAAACCGATGCTGGTGTTCGTCGGTATGAGCTGGATTTGCTTGGTCGGATCGCTCGCGAGGTCGGTCCGGATGGCACTGCGCTCGTGTTTCAGCGCGACCTCGCGGGGCGCCTGCTCGCGCTGCGGTCTTCTACCGGTGAGGTCGAGACCTATGAGCTCGATCCCGAGGGGCGCGTCACATCGATCACGAACGCGTTGGGCCAAGTCGAGCGCTTCGAACGAGACCCGGCTGGACGTGTGAAACGCCACCAAGACGCAAGCGGGCGAACGCTCCGCTACACGTACGACACGGAGAGTCACGTCTTATCCGTCGTCGACGCAAATGGCCGCGCGTTTCGCTACACCTACAATGGCCAAGGATGGGTTGCGACGGAGCAGGATCCCATTGGACGTCGGACGGAGCTTCAGCGAGACCCCGACGGACGCGTGGTACAAAGGAAAGACATCGCGGTCGACGGATCCGAGCGGAACCATGCCTATGGCTACGACGCGCGTGGCCGCTTGACCGAGATCCGCAGAGGAGACGGGCACGTGCGGCAGGTCGCCTGGGACGTCCTGGACCGCATGATCGCAATCCGCGGTGATGAGCACGTTGTGCCCGTCGAGCGAGAGTACGACCGTCGCGGTCATGTAATCCGCGAGAAAATCGGTGATCTGGAGCTTCGTAGCGAGTTCACGGGGAATGACCTCGCCGCCCGCGTGTATCCCGAAGGTCGACGGATCGAGTTCGAGTGGTCTGCGAACGGAGACCCTTCGCGGATCTCCGTCGATGGAGCCGACATCGCGCACTATGAGTACGACTCAGAAGATCGTGAGATCAGGCGTCGGAGCGCTGGCGCGACAGCAGGTCGCGTTCGCGGCGTGAAGGGCCGTATTGGGAGCCAGTGGATCGAGTCCAGCGATGCACCGGGCCGTGCGGTCTGGCGGCGCGACGTCGCGTATGATGCCGCAGGGCGTTCACTAGGCTGCCGCGACTCGCGGTTCGGCAGCGAGACGTATCAAGTCGGAGCCAATGGAGAGCTGCTCCAGGTGTGGCGCAACGAGCGGGCCGAAGAGTCGCTCGCCCGAGATGCAAGCGGCAATCTCTTGGGAACGCCGCCAGCCTTGGACGAAGTTCGAGGACAGGGGGAAGCCAAGCGTCGCTGGGATAGTGAGGGCCGCCTGACGCAACGGTCGAGTGCGGATGGCCGAACGCGGACGACGATACGCTGGAACGAGGCGAACCTGCTCGTTGGCGCCATCATCGAGCGAGACGATCAAGTCCGAACCTGGCTGGATCTCCACTACGACGGCTTCGCACGCCTCGTGCGTAAGCGGGTGCGAACCGATGATGGTCAGATCGTCGATGTTCGGTGGCTCTGGGATGGTGACGTCGTCGCGGGGGAACGTCGGACAGAGTGGACCGAGGCCGATCCCGAGCGACGGACGCAAGACCGCGACTTCGTCCTGCACCCGTTGGACCTGCGGCCGTTGGTGCTTTTCGAGGGCGACGACCCTCTGCTGATCGAGACCGATCAAGCTCATTTCCCGCGCGTGGCTGTCGACGCATGCGGACAGGTCACGTGGGCCATCGATTTCGATGCCCTCGGACGCGCTCGCGCCGGAGACGTCGATGTGCGTCATCGGGTGCCGTTTAGGTTCCTTGGACAGTGGGAGGACGAAGATCTCGGCCTCTACTACAACCGACATCGTTGGTATGATCCGGAGCTCGGGGCCTATCTAACGCCGGACCCCCTCGGGCTGCGCGGGGGGCCACTCACGTGGAACTACGCCCCCAATCCTTTTGATGGGTGGGATCCCTTTGGGCTCTTCCATCACAACGACCCCGGACACTACGTCTACGGGCTCTACGACCCTCCGAGTCCGCCTGCTCCCGGACAGAAACCCTACTACGTGGGTATTACAAACAATACGGACGCCCGCGCGGGACAGCATGCCGACGCGGGCCGAATGCCGCCTGGTACGCATATGCAGACACTCGACGGTCCCGTCACGTACGGCCAGGCGAGAGGCTACGAGCAAGCCTATATCGAACACCATGGCACGAAGACTGGAACTCCCGGTGATCCCATGGGCACCAAGGCCAAGCCCTTGCAAGGCACGGCCCGCGGCAACCGGATCAACTCTTTCGACGTCAACAACAAAACACGACCCAAGGCAAGGCAGAAAGCATTCAATCAGGCTCGCAAGGCCAAGCTCGACAGCCTCAAGAATCCCTGCAGCTGAGGAAAAGACTCGAGCACGTGCGCGTGGTAGAGTTCTCCACCATGGGATGGTTCGAGTCTGAGCTCTTTCCAAACTGCGAGATTGGCGACCAGCCTCTCGATCATGCCGTCATGTTCTTGGACGCGTTGCGCGACGCGTACGTGGAAGATCACGGCCGCAAACCAACCCTCGCGGAGTTGCAGGCCACCCTCTGCCTCGCGATCGGGCGCTTGGGTGGCCGCTGGATCGACGAACTCGATGGCAAGATGGTCGTCAGTATGGCGCTCAAGACGAAGAGCGCGCCGAAACGTCAGGAGTTCGGCGTCGGGGACATCTTTGTCATTCCGCTCACTGCGGGTGATTTCTCGTTCTGCCGCTTTCTCTACGACGGGAAGGAACGAGGCGGCCTCATCGAAGTATTCGCCGAGGTGCTCGACCGCCCCGCATTCCGGGACACGGTGGTGGAGTCCGGTCGGTTGGGCGCACCGCTGTGGATCAGCAAGGCGGGTGCCCTCGAGTCGGGGGAATTTCCGCGGCTTCGCTCAGACCCAGGGTTCGAGCCAGAAGGACTCGAGGCGTTGGAATTTCTTGGAGGTCCCCCCCATGCCTACAAGGTCATGCGGATCGATGGGACCGTGCTGCGTCCGCTCGGGGCCAAGGAATTCGAAACCTGGAAGGGATGCGACTTCGTGCTGCGTGTCGCGCACAACGTACTCTACGACGTGGAGCGGCGCCTCGGCCGGCGCAACGCTGACGGTACGTTGAGCGGCGCACAGACCAAGGTCAAGACCAAAGGCAAGAGCAAGAAGAGCTAGGGGGCGTACGCGATCTTGGTGCCATCGGGCGACCACACGAGCGACTCCGAGGTGAGCGCAATGAGCGCGAGCTGCTCGAGCACCACGGGCTCGAACACACGGTGGAGGCCCCGCCGTCCGGTCGATTGGATCAACCGCTTCTCCTCATAGAAGCGAAGCGTGGAGGCGGGAACGCCGGTCCTCTTCACGACTTCGGTGATGTCCACGGTATGGGCTCCTTGACCTCAAGTCGACTTGACGTTGCATGCTGTAGATCGGAGTTGCCGATGTCAACCAAGGAGCGTGTATGACCGACGAGCAAGAGAGACCCAGCGATCAGGCTGCCCAGTGGAACGGCGCAGGGAGCCGCGGATGGACCGCCGTGCAGGACCAGGACCTGCTCGACGACGTCCTGAAGCCGCTCGAAGATGTGCTCGTCGACGCCGTCTCGGGCGAGGCGAGTGGCCACGTGCTCGATGTCGGCTGCGGAACGGGCAGCACTACCGTCGCTGTGGCGCGGCGCCTCGCAGAGACTGGCCGCTGCACCGGCATCGACATCGCGGAGCCGATGATCGCCGCTGCGCGAGCGCGCGCCGAGCGAGCGGGCGTGTGGACCCACTTCATCGTCGCCGATGCGCAGACCTACGCGTTCGCGGCCGAGGATTTCGACATGGTGGTCTCGCGCTTCGGCGTGATGTTCTTCAGCGATCCCACCCGCGCGTTCGCAAACCTACGTCGCGCCGCGAAGGCCGGCGCCAGGCTTCGCTGCGTCGTGTGGCGGAGCATGGACGACAATCCGTTCATGACGGAGGCCGAGCGCGCCGCTGCGCCACTCCTGCCCGATCTCCCGATCCGTCGCCCGAACGAACCGGGCCAGTTCGGGTTCGCCGACCGCGACCGCGTCCGCGGGATTCTCCAGGAGAGCGGTTGGTCGGAGATCGACATTCACCCGATCGATGTCACCTGCGCGATGCCGCAGAACGAGCTGGAGCGCTATCTCACCCACCTCGGCCCCGTGGGGCGGATCCTCCCGGAGGCGGACGAAGATCTCCGAGCGCGCGTCATCAGCCGTGTCCGGCCGGCCTTCGATCCGTATGTGCACGGTGCGGAAGTCCGCTTCGACACCGCGTGCTGGATGGTCGGAGCACGCGCATGAGGGGCTAAAACAGCGGGTCGCCGGGGAGCTTCGAGGCTTGCACGACCCAGTCCACGAACAGGGCCTCATCCATCGCTTGGTCCTCGTGGACATGGAGGTAGCGCGTGCTCGGATCTTTGGATTCGACGGGCGGGAGCGGTTCCAGCGAGGTCCCGCGAAGAAAGACGACCTTCACGTACTTGGTGAAACAGTGGAAACTCAGGAACCAACCCTGACCTTCGATGCCATAGAAAGGCGAGTTCCATCGCACCGCTTTGCGGACCTTCGGAACGTTGCGCACGATGAGGGCGTCCAGACGCCGCCCTACGTCGTGTTTCCATCCAGGCATCGCCGAGATATAGGCCTGGACGGGGCCATCGCCGTCGGCCTTTGGAATCTGCGGATTGCCGCCGGAAAGAAGGACGGGCTCCCCAGATTTCTCGGATCCCGGCTTCTTGGCGGCGGGTTTCTTCGTCGCTTTGCGTTTCATGTCGCCCTCGAGCGTCGCTCCGCGGCCGTGGATCGCACGGGCGGCCGCCGCGACAGTTTGCCGCACGGCGAGCGGCTTGGGATCGGCTTAGCATGGCGACGTGAAGTTCCGCCTCGCATCGTTCCTGCCTTGCGTCGCCGCGATCGCCCTTGGGGCGTGCGCCGACGCTGACGAGACGCCCTCCGAGCCCTTCGCGCTCCGCTTCCAGGCGGTGGCCGGGGGCGCCCCGGTCGGCTGTGGCAGCGTGCTGCAGGTGCCCGGACCCGAGGGCACCTACGCGATTGGGATCGCGGACCTGCGGTTCTTCGTGGGCAACGTCCGCGCCTACGATGCCGACGGTGCCGAACTCGCCCTCGAACTCGACGAGAACGCGTTCCAGTACGCCTCGGCCGCCGGTCAAGTGTCGCTCATCGATCTCACCGCCAACGATCTCGGTGACTGTGCCGGTTCGGCCCTCGCGTTCGCCGAAGGCACCGCCCGGACCCATGACGTCATCACGGGCGTCGTCGACGGCGAGGTCGCGCGTGTCTCCTTCGACGTCGGTGTGCCGCAGGCCTTGATGAAGGAAGTGATCGGTACGCACACGGCGGAGGGCGCACCGTCTCCCCTCAACGAGCTCTATTGGTCCTGGGCGTCGGGGTACCGGCACTACGTCTTCAATTTCTCCGTGACCGCGCCAAGTGGGCAGCGAGGCGAGGGTTATCTCCACATCGGAAGCGCCGATTGCGGTGAGGGCGCCCTGGCGCTGGACTCGAAAGACACCTGCGGTTTCGTCAACACGCCCGCGGTGATCCTGGACGCCTTCAACCCGAGTACCCAGCTCGTGACCCTCGACCTCGCGTCGTCCCTGCAAGGCCTATCCTTCGTGACCCCCATCTACGATCCGGTAACCTACGAGGTGATCGGCGAAGGACCTGGGGTATCGTGCCATTCGTCGCCCATGCAGCCCGACTGCCCACCCATCTTCTCCAGTTTCGGCATCGACATCGCGAGCGGCATCGCTTCGGCGCCGGCCAACCGCGTGTTCTCACGACAATGAACGCACGCGTCTGGGTCGGCGTTTCGGTCCTCGCGCTGCTCTCGTGCGGCACGGCGGAAGAGCCTCCGCCGGAACCCCTGGTCCGCGACGTGCTCGCGCTGCCTGAGCACCTGGAGACCCCATTCGTCCCGGAGTTCAACCCGCTCACGGCGGAGAAGATCGAGCTCGGACGCCACCTGTTCTACGACCGGCGTCTCTCGGCCAACGGCACGAAGAGCTGTGCCGACTGTCACGACCCGTCGCTCGCCTTCGCCGACGGCGAGCGTCTCCCCGTGGGCTCGACGGGCACGACGCTCCGACGCAACAGCCAAGGTCTGGCGAACGTCGCCTACATGTCGAGCCTCACGTGGGCGAGCGATGGACTGCTTCTCCTCGAGGATCAGATCCACGTGCCCCTGAGATCGGACAACCCCGTCGAGCTCGGCGTCACGGATGGGGTCGCCGCAGAGGTCCTCGCCCGGTTCGACGCCGATCCGCTCTATGAGGACCTGTTCGAGGCGGCATTCGGCCCGCGGCCGGAGGGGCGCACGCTCAACGAAATTGTGTTCGCCCTCGCCAGCTTCTGCCGCAGCCTGATCAGCGGCAACAGTGCCTACGATCGATTCGTCGCGGGTGACGACCGTGCGCTGGACGAGCAGCAGATCCGCGGTATGCAGTTGTTCTTTGGGGAGCGCCTCGAATGCTTCCATTGTCATACCGGGGTCAACCTCACGGTCTCGTATCGCGATGAGAACACCGACCCCGAGTCCGTTCGCCTGAGCTTTTTCAACAACGGCCTCTACGACGTGGACGGGCTCGGCAGTTATCCCGCCCACGACCAGGGCTTGTACGACCTGACCCTCAATCCCAACCATCGCGGCCTATTCCGCCCTCAGAGCCTCCGCAACGTGGAGCTCACCGCCCCTTACATGCACGACGGCAGCCTCGAGACCCTCGAGGATGTCCTCCGCCACTATGCCGCCGGGGGAAGGCTTACCGAAGACGGACCGCTCGCCGGCGACGGGCGCCTCAGCCCGCTCAAATCGGGGCTCGTACGCGGCTTCGCGATCACGGATGAGGAGGTCCAAGACGTCCTCGCGTTCCTGCGCTCCATGACGGACGGGTCGTTCGTGGAGGATCCGCGCTATCGCAATCCGTTCGAACCCTGAGCGGCGAGGGGTCTCACGGCCTACTCCGCGGCTGTCGCGAAGCGGCTGCCAAAGAGCGTCCGATCGTCTTGCAGCCACACGAGGAGCGCCGCTCCGGTGCCATTGGCCGCCAACGCGAAGGTCTCGATGGTGATGAAGCCTTCGGCGACCATGGTGGGCGGCGCCCAACCGGCGCCCCGCACATAGCGATTGGTCTCCAGCGTGTCGATGCGATGCCAAGCCGCGAGCACATCGCCTCCGGCGAGGGCGACGAGGCTCGGGTCGAAGCCTGGCGCGTCTGCGGGCACCGGCAATGTCTGCCACGCCGCTTCACCGTCGTGGAACGCGGACCAGACGGTATCGATGTCTCCGGATTGCCGCCAGATCACCGCAAATCCATCCTCGGTGGCAACGACGGACCTCCGCCCGAGCAGCACACTCTCCTCCGGCGCGACCTCGGTCGCGAGGTCGAAGCCCCCGCTCCAGCCGCCCTGCGACCCGTGCACGAATCCCCACAACGCGTCGGGCGCGTCCGGATCCTCCACCAACACCGCCGCGCGTCCTGAGCCCGCGGCGACTTCGTAGGTTGGGACCGAGACGCCACCACCGTCTCCGATCCACTCTCGGAGGGGATGGGGAGCCGCCCAAGACATCCCCGGTGAGGCCACGCGCGCCCATATCGTGAGGGTCGATGCGCCCTCCTCCGGGGTGTGCCAGGCGATCGTGTGCCAGGCGATGACGGCTTCGCCGGCAGATCCGAGCGCCACGCGAGGATCGCTGGCGCTCACGGGGACGTCGACATCGAGGTGCTCCGGCGGATCCCAGGTAGCACCGGCGGCGAAACGGCGCGACCAAAGGTCGTATTTCGTGCCGTTCCAACGCACCCATGCTCCCAGGGCGTCCCCGTGGGGCGCGACGGCGAGGTCCACCTCGATCGTGTGGAGACCGGGTTCGGTGACGTTCTCGGGCGCCAGGAACCCATTGGACTCGAAGCGTGTGCTCCCGACGCGATCGCCGTCGAAACGCCAGAGCGAGTGGAGCCGAGCCGCGTGATCGCCTCCGGTTGCGGGGCACCCATCGTCGTTCGTCAGATCGGTCTCGTCTTCGTCGACCGCGTTGCCGACCTCGCCGTTGCGGAGATCGGCGGCGGGTCGCTCGGGCATCCGCTGCCCGCGAGGAACACCAGGACGAGGACACGCGTGGTGCGGGACACCGCGAGAGTATAGAACCTGGATCTCCCGCGCCCGGACACTTCACGAGGTTCGGCGTTCTCAATCGCGTAAAGGCGCGACCCGCCGACCGCGGTCGAGCAGGTCACGAGGTCGCTATTGCCCGGAAGGCACGCGGACGAAGTCGCCGGGTTTGTACTTCCGGTCGAAGAAGTCCTGGGTGGGACCGTACCAACGAATGATTGCGAACCAGCCCTTGCCGGGCATGGTCTGGATGAAGTTTTTCTTCCCGGGGACGGGGTTTGGCCCCACGAGGAAGGTGATCGAACCGTCGGGGTTCACCTCGAGCTGGTTGAGCGAGTTGAGCGAGGGGTAGGTCTGCCCGGGGGCACCCATGCCTGCGGCCGTGTCGGCGTCGTAGATCGTGAGCGACCAGAACAGCTTGGCGGGAGGATTGGGTGGCAGGTCGATCGTGTACGTGTGCTCGCCGCGCAAATAGTTGCCTTCGCTGTCCTTGTACGCGTTGCTGTATTTGGCGCCCAACCCCGGGATCGAACTCACCATGCCGGTGCTGATCGAATAGTGGTTGATGAACATGTGGGCCTTCGCATTCACGTCCGTGTGACCGGTTTCGCGGTTGCGCCACTCCTCGTCGAGCAAGGTGTGCATGAAATCATCGAGGTGGGTCTTGGCGTGCGCGACCCACTGACGATCGCTCCACCAGCGCGCGTGCTCCTGCGCGTCGTACGTTGCGGCGATGTTCTTTCCCATCTTCCACGCCGCGGTGGCGGCTTGATCCAACAGCTGGCGCTGCTCCGCGGTAGGGGCGAACTTGCGGCCTTTCGCGATTCCTAGGGCAGCCAAGACGCCGTGCATGTATGGATCGACATCGTCCACCTGCTCGCTCTGGACAAGCCGATCGAGCATTTCGAAGTAGCGGAAGTCCCGTGGGAAGAGGGCATCCGCGGGCACATCGGAGAGATGGGCAAACTTCATCTCCTGGCGTTCGCCTTGGAGCGGGTAGATCTTGATGCCTTCGACCGATTTCACTCCGGGAGACAAATCGTCCACGGACTGGAAGAAGCCGCGAAGGAAAACGAAGACGCCGTTGGTGGGGCTCTCGTAGACGTAGTATCGCCTCGCGTCGACCTTGCCGTCGTACCCCTTTGGCACGACGAGGTACTTGCCGCCCTTGCCTTTGTCCGGCCCTGGGAAACCAATGTCACCAAGGTATTGGATCCCCTTCACGTTGGGGCCTTTGAGTGGCCGGTGCCAAAAGTCGTCCAGGAGGCCCTGCAACATAGGAGGGGCCTCGATGACGAGGGGGCCGGTCTTGCTGAGATCGGCGAACGTCAGCCCGTAGATGACGTCGGAGTTCGGCGTGGTGATGAAGGTGTTGGGCTTGAGCCGGGTCTCGAACACCGACATCACCTGGTAGCCCTCGCCGGCGACCTTTCCGAGCCCTTCCTTCATCGCAAACATGTTCACCGCCGGCAATGCCCAGAGGTAGGTCTGGACGGCGCGCTGGAAGTACAGCTCCTTGTCGAGCGCCGAGCTCGACTCCGCGGTGGGGTAGCCCCCTTCGACGGGACGAGCAGCGATCTCCGCGTAATGATCGCCCAGACCGACAGGAGCGGACGCCGATTGGGGCGGAACGGCCGGTGCGGTGGGCGGCGCTTCTACGGTTGGCGGCGGAACGCTGGGTGGCGGCTCAGGTGCGCGACAGCCAAGGACGCCGAGCAGGCTCATGGCAACGATCGTCGTTCCGTTCGTGGGTCTTTGGATCGCTCTGGACGTGTTCATAACCGGGCCTCCCGAGGATGGACTCCGGCCGAATCTACCCGCAAACCTGCTACCTTGGGAAAAAACGTTGAGCGGCGGCGCTCGACGTCTCCGTGTTCGCCGTCCCGCCACGCGAACATCTGTCGATGTTTCTACTTCTTCTTGGGGGTGACCGGAAACTGCAAGTTGATCCCCAAGAAGAGCTGAAAGCCCGGGGCGAGGTCGCCGTACTTGGCCACGATGGCTTGCGGTTCGAGGAATAGGTTCGTGATGACGTGTTTGCTCAAGACGACTTTGCCTGCTCCGAGCCCGATCGGTATATTGAAGTTTCCGCGCTGCAAATCGAACTGCCACACTGGGGCAGATCGCACATACCACCCACCGCCGACCTGAAATATCGCGAAGAATTGGTGAACGAGGGTCTGGACGAACGGACGGTCCTCGTCACCCGCGATCGCGGCTTGATACGTGGTGAGGGTCCCTCCGAGGAATTTGGGTCCGGAGTAAACGAAGATGAGCGCGGCGCCGAGCTGATGTTTCCCTTGGCCCGCGTTCTCGAAGCTCGCTGTCGGGGCCACGTAGAGCGGACCGACACCGGCTTGAAACCTCGCGGTCGGCTTCGTCAAGAGGAACGTGATGAACAGGTTGAGGTCACCCGTTCCCGTTTCCATGTTCCCACGTTCGTTGGGCTGCGTGACGATGGGGAGCGTCAGGCGGGGCAAGATTCGCCAAAAGGGGGTGACCACCCGCACCATGAAGGCGTTGGTGGAGAGGTCGGGATCTCCGTACCACTTGGGCGTGTGTTAGTTCTGGAAGTTCACCGCCATGAGGTTGGCGAGCGGGTTGTTGGCCGCCGCCACGGCATTGCCGTGCTCGTTGGCCTTGGGTGCTTGCGCTTCCGGTCTCGACGTTGACGCCGGATTCGAAGTCGGTGTGGAGGTTGCCGGCGCCGGGGGGGTGAGTTCGCCGGGTTGTGCCTGTGCCGGCGGCGGAGCGCTCGGGGGTGGAGGGTCCTGGTCTGGAGGCTCCGCGGGCGACGGCATGGTCGTCTCCGCGGTCGCCGATGCGCCCGTGGGCGGGGCATCTGTCGCGGACGCGGTGGCGTCCGAAGCTGTGGCGGGGACGATGCTGGGCTCGGAGGCCTCCGTCGTTGCCACGGGAGTCGCGAAGAGTACCAGGGGCAAGGCGAAGGGCAGGTTCATGTGCAGGAGCCTATCGCGGAACCGTGCGCCCCAGTCCAACCGTCCCGAGCGTCACTTCGCGTGCTTGGGGGGCGGGTCTTTGGCCTTCCGACCCCGGGCGGCAGGAGAGTTCGCCGTGTTCGTCGCTGGGAGGGGGGCGGGGGACGGTACACGAGCCGCGTGGAGAGGGCAAATGGTTGCTGTTGCAATTCGTTTGCGATTTTGATAAGAGTGACTTGCTACGGACGCGTCCAACGGTATCTACGAAGGGGACACGATTACGCTCACCCTCGGATCCGCGGTCGGACCGGGTCGCTTCGTCGCGTTCTGGGGCGCGGGCGGCCCGTCGAGCCCTCCGACGCTCATCTTCGATCCGGAGAGCGACATCTTCGAAATGACGCTCACGCCGGGCTTGCACACGCACCTGAACTGGTACTTCTCGGAGCCAGGGTTGTACGTCCTCAGCTTTGCCGTTTCGGCAAGCCGCGTCGATACGTCGGTCCAGACGATCGCCTATGCGACGGTGCGCTTCTTCCTGGGCGATCTGGCGGACCTGCCGGAGACCGAGCCGACCGTGCTCACCATCGGAGGGTTCAATCCGCCCTATTTCGTGGGCGACACGATGGAGCTCTCGGCGCAGCGCTACGGGGCGGAGTTGGGTTTCGAGACCACTTGGCTCAGGCAATGCCTGGTCATCTCGCCAGAAGGTGGGTCCGTCGAAGTCGGACAGGCGGAGGCGATCGGCGTCGGAGACACGCTCTCCCACAGCATCGTGGAGGCGGACTACCTGTGCCAGTTCCGTCCGGCAGTCTTCGACGGTGACATCGAGGGGGCGACCGCGCAAGGCGTCCAGCCCTCGCCGTGGTGACCACCGTTGGCCAACGCAGCCACGCGATCGAGTGTTCCGCAGAGAAGCTCATGGCGACCCGCAGCAATCCATCATCCGAACCGGAAACCCTGACCCTCGCGGAGCTCAACGAACTCCGTGCCAAACTTCTCGCCACGCGCGGGGAGATTCTCGCGCGAGCCCGGCTGAGGGTCGCCGAAGTCCTCGAAAGCGACACCAACGTCGGGGATGAACTCGACGCCGCCTCCCACGACAGCGCGCAAGCCCTCGAGCTCCGATTGGCCGACAAAGATCGGAAGCTCCTCGTGCTCGTCGAGCACGCGCTCGACAAGTTCGCGACCGGCGAATACGGGCTTTGCGAAGGCACCGGCGATCCCATTGAGCGTGGACGGTTGCACCTTCGACCGTGGGTCCGCTACAGCGTGGAGTACCAGGAGCTGGTCGAGCGAGAGCGCGACATCTACGAAGACTGATCCCGAGCTTTTGCCCACGCACAGAACACCAACTCCCACACGCACGAGGCACCCGCCCGTCGGCGTTCCTCGAGCAGCCGCTGCTCGAGCGTGTCCACGTCGGCATGGGCCTCGGTCACGATCGCTTGCCCGACCAATCTGGGCAGCACGGCCCGAATGATGGATGCGATGGGGTAGTGGGAGCGGGTCGTCAGGACGTTGGCCTCGGCGCGAAGGCCCAGCACCTCGAGTCCCGCAGCTTCGAGCACTCCGTGGAGGTCCAAGCCCATGTGCAGGTGCGCTCCCTCGCCCGCGAGCATGTCGCGGAGCCACCCGCGAACCTCGTCGTGCAGGGGCAGCGAAACTCGGGGATCTGCGACGGGGACCGTGTCGTGCTCGTGAAAAAACACGATACCGCCAGGCCGTACCACGCGCGCGAGCTGACGCACGGACTCGACCGGATCGGGTTGATACATCAGCACCCGACGCCCGACCGCGGCGTCGACGGGGGTGCCCTCGGGCACCGGGAGGTCGAAGCCGGCCTGGATGAATACGACGTTCGTCAACCCGAGGGCTTCGCTGCGGGCACGCGCGAGCTCGAGCATCCGCGGCTCACGATCGACGGCGTAGACGCGGCCGCTCGCGCCTACGCGGCGTGCGACCTCGAAGGCCACGGTGCCTGGACCGCACCCGATGTCCACCACGCGCATCCCCGCATGGACTCCGGCGGCCTCCAGCCAGCGCTGCGTCATCTGGTCTACGGCGTTGTCCATGTCGCGCGTTCCAGCTACGACTTCTCTGGGGTGTCCGTGCACGTACCCGAGGCACAGCAGTCGCTCACGAAGTCCTGGCGCGTCGCCTTGCGTACCTGCACCACCTCAACCTCGAAATGCAGCGTCTTGCCGGCGAAGGGGTGGTTGCGGTCCATGACGACCCTGTTTCCCTTCACCTCGAGAATGGTGATGGGCTCCGGCTCGCCGTCTGGGCCGCTCGCGGGCAGCACCATGCCCTTCTGTGGCTGCAGGCCGGGCGGAAGCTCGGAACGCGGGACTTCGAAGATCAAGGCATCGTCGTAGGCGCCGTAGCCGTCCTCCGGCGGGATCGATACGGAGACCTTGTCGCCAACGCGCTTGCCGAGGAGGGCTTTCTCGAGGCCGGGCACCATGTTCCCGTGCCCGTGCACGTAGGAAAGAGGACCCTGGCCGGTGCTCTGATCGAGTACGCCGCCAGTGCCGTCGGTCAGGATGAACTCGATGGAGACCAGCGTGTCGTTGGCGATCTTCATGGCTGCGCTCCCGATTGAAGCATAGGTTGGGCGTGGCCGGTCTCGGCCGCCGAGGCCTGTCGCGTGAGCATGCATGCATCGACGCCACGCTGCAGCGCCTCTTCGTCCAAGTTGCGGCTAATGAACACCAGTTGGTTGCTGCGGGACTCGTCACTGCGCCAGGCGCGGTCGCTCTTGGCATCGATGAGCTCGTGCACGGCATGGACGACGAAGCGGTGGGGGCTGCCATCGTTGAGAATGCCCTTGACCCGGTAGAGGTCGCCGCCGCTCTCGTGCGTCAGCGCGCCGAGCCAAACAAGGAAGCGTTCGACATCGATTGCGTCGTCTCCCTCGAGGCTGACGGAGGTGACGGCCCCGTCGTGGACGTGGCCTGCCACGTAGTCGACGGCGGAACGCGCCTTCTGTGCCTCGCCTTTGAGCGTGAGGAGGATGCGGAAGTCCTCGGGGCGACCTTCCGTGAAGAGGACATAACGTCCAGGCTTGCCGACCTCGAGCTGGAAGCGCTTGAGGCCCTCAGCCTCGAGGTCGAGCTCGACCGCCGTACCCGCCGGGAACGTGCCTCCCGGGGCGATCGTCAAGATGTCGTGGGTGTTCAGAGCCTTCGAGACGTCGTACTCGAGATCTCGCATGGGCTTCTCGTCGGGCATGAGGACGACGCCCATGGGTTCGTCGTCTTGCGCCTCCACGAAAAGCGAATAGACGTCCGCGTCGAGGTCGTAGGATGCGGCGTGCGCGAAGGGGTAGTCGTCCCGCAGGAACGCGGGCTTACTCTCGACGGCACGGTCGAGATCGAAGCCACCCCGGTCGAGGATCCCTTCGACGGCAGCCCGGCCGTGGCGCACCCGCTCGATCTTGGCGATGGCGTTGATCGTGCGTAGGCGCGCCTCGATGGTGTCGAGCTCGCGGGGCGTGGCGAGATCGCACTTGGTGAGGAGGATGAGGTCCGCGAAGGCGATCTGATCGAGACACGCGCGCGACTCGTCGATATCGCGCAGGACGTTCTTCGCATCGACGACCGTCACGACCGAATCCAACGCGGCTCGGTCCCTGATTCCTTCCGTGACGAAGAAGGTCTGCGCGATCGGGGCAGGGTCGGCGAGGCCGGTGGTCTCCAGGATCAAGTGGTCGAAGTCGCCCGGTTCCTTCGTGAGGTCGTCGACGATGCGGATCAGGTCGGCACGCACGCTGCAACACATGCAGCCGTCCGCGAGCTCGAACAACTCCTCTTCGGCGGTGATGACGAGGTCGCTGTCGATGGGGATGGCACCGAACTCGTTCTCGATGACGGCGATGCGTTTACCCGGATGCCCCGCGAGGATGCGGTTGAGCAACGTCGTCTTCCCCGAGCCGAGGAAGCCGGTAAGGATCGTGACTGGGATCTTGGAGAGGGGCGCCGCCGCCATGGCGTCCGCATACCAGAAGCAACCCGTTTGCGATACCCACGGGCGTCACCGCCAGAACGAAGGCAGAAGCCTGCGAGGACCGCGAACAGGCGCGGGGCGCGTCAGGCTCGATGCCGGAGCTACCGTCGCGCGATTCTACTTCGACTCGACGAACTCGACCCGCTTGCGAACGACCGGGTCGTACTTCATGAGGCGCATGCGCTCGGGTGTGTTCCTGCGGTTCTTTGTCGTGGAGTAGGCGTAGCCCGTCCCCGCACTGGACACGAGGCGAACGATCACGCGAGTTCCTTTGCCGGCCATTCCTGAGACGTACCCTACGCAGAATCGTCATGCAAGTTAATTGCATTATAATGGTCCTGCCAAGAGAGGTGTTCGTCCGTGAGCACGCCTGCACACTCCGCGCGTTCGTGGGCGCGCGCGTTCCGGCCGTCGACGTGGAAGACGTTCTGCAAACAACGGCTGCTTCGCTTGCGCTGCGTGTCCGCAATGATGTTGCGTGATTGCCTCGAGTGCCGTTGCACGTTCGACGGGTGCTGCGGCGCTTAGGGAGCGCGCTGCGTTCACGCGGCATCCTCGTGAGCGCGGCCCACAGGCGAGTTTGTAGTAGTGTGATTGCTTTTGCAATAAAATTGCAAAAAAACTGTGGGGTGCGCACAGTTGTACCGGCGGCGGGTCGCTACCGCACGACCTCAGTGATCGTGGTGATGTTCCATGCCATCGAAGGGGCACTCGCCCTCGCCCTGGTAGTGACCTTGCGTCTTGAGCTGGCCGATCACGAAGTCGTACATGTCCAGGAGCGGGGTGATGGGAGATCCGCCCAGCTGGTACCGCGCGTCGATCTCGGGCAGCTGCGCGGGCGAGATGCTCTCGAGTTCGACTTGGGTGACCGTTCCATCGAGGTTCAGGTCGCTGTCGGCGAGCCACTGGGCAAGGCGAGTCACGCCACCTTCATCGCCCTCGGGGAAACCGTTGAAGAAGATGTGGTCGCCGTGGATCGTCGCCGCGACCGTGCTCAGCGTCGCCGCAGAATTCGAGCTCGGCGGCGGCGTGAGATCAGCAGGAATGCGCCCAGGAGGAAGGCGAGCCCACGGGCGGGTCCGCCTCCTCGGTGGTCATCCACGTGGCATCCGCAGCCGCTGCTGTCCTCCTCGGAGGGATCCATGGGTTCGCCGGTCTCCTCGCCACCCGTGGTGGGGCCGCCCGTGGTGGTGTCCACGGCTCCCTGCGTGGTCCCGGTCTCGGTACCGCCGCCAGACGTGCCTCCATCCGTACCCGTCGTACCGCCGGCGCTACCACCACTACTGCTCGTGCCGGTGTCTCCCGATGCTCCGCCGGTGGTACCGGTACCCGCTGCGTCCCCCGAAGTCCCGCCCGTCGCGCTGATCCCGGAGGTCCCGCTCTCCTCGGTCGTTTCTTCGCCGAAGGAGCCTGTCTCACTGCCGCTTCCGCTCCCGTCTTCGTCGATGCCGGTGTCTTCTTGCGGGTCGGGATCGATGTTGTCGCAGGTTTCCTCGGATCCCGGATAGATGGAAGCATTCTCATCGTCGCAGTCGTCCCCGAGGCCCAGCATGTACGGTGCCGGCGGAACGCACCCGGACTCTGCAGTCGCCTCCATTCCGGCGTAGCCGTCCTCATCCTGATCGAGAGAATAGAGAGAGCTAAAGCCATTCAGCCGCTCGAAGGCGAAACCGACGGTCGGCTCGTCCCACGGTCCGATGTCGACGACGTAGATCGCGCCATAGTCGAGCGGCTCGAACAGCCGCACCCACGCGAGGTTGGGGCAAGGGGGATCGAGGGCATGCTCCATGCGAACCGGAACGAGCTCATCCGTCTCGAGATTTCGCAATGCGAGAGGGTACGGCGCATGCATGTAGACCGCGTACGATACACTCGCGGTCGCCGTGAAGAGGGCGCCTGAGCGGTTCTCACCAGGCTCACCGCTCAGGGTCAACGTGAAGTACGTGTGCTGTCGGCTCACGTCGGTGAAGACGAAGCCTGGATAGGTCTGTCCTACCACGTCAACGAACGGTCCAAACTCGCCGTGTTGACAGGTGTGTTCCGTCGCTGCGTCCCCGATTTCGGTGCACTCGACCAGGCATGCGGGGGAGCAGCCATCACCGGCGAGCTCGTTGCCATCCTCGCACTCTTCGCCTTGAGCGACGTCGATCTCACCGTCGCCACACACTGCGGTGGAAGCCGACGCGTCGAGCGGGGAACTGACGACGAGAACACCCGCGGTGATGGGGAAAACGAGTCTCCTGATGGAGATGCGGCCGGTCATGGACTTCGCCATTTGCGCGTGCTCATGCGCATGTACGCAAGCAGATTGCAATAGAAAACTTGGGTTCATCCGGTCATCCCGGGTTGTAGCTCGTGCGGGGAAGAACACCGTCAGTGCGTCGTTCTACCGACGGCAAGACCGCGCGCGTCCTGTGGTTTTCACATGCAAAATGCTTGCGTTTTACGTTGCGGTGTCCCACGTCGGGGAGCATACTCCCACCTCGGACTGGCGCGGAGACGGCCTACCTTGTGAACGCGTTCGCGAGAGGCCTTCGACGCGCTCTCGCGAGAGCGTATGACACGCATCATTCAGTTCCTTCCTTGGGTCCTCGCATTTGCCTTGATCGGCGGACGGGCAGCGCAAGCTGGAACCGTCGGGCAGTGCGAAAACCTCGGCGCCGCCCTGACGGAGCACAGCTGCTTCCACGTGACGTATGGACCGACCTTGTCCGTGGCCGCCACCGCGGGGACCGTGCCTACGGATGGAACCCCCGGGATCGACGAACCTCACACCGAGTACAAGGTTCACTTCTCTGAAACGGAAGCGAGCCACGTCATCACCTACACGCCGCGGCGCCGGGGACCGTGGGTCGCCTTCACGGACGAGGACATCGCGTTCGTCTTGAGTGACCCCTCAGGTCCTCTCGAGCCCCTGTTCGATGCGTTTGGCGCATCGGGCTGTGACGCGCTCCCGTGGGCTCGAGGCTTCGAGCTCGAGCAAGGCGTACGCTACACCCTGGCGTTCACGACCCAGGGGATCACCGAGCTCACCATCGTCCTCGAGAACGTCGAGGACTTCGTCACACAGAATGGCCGAGACGCCGATGGCGACGGTTACGGCTCCGCGGATGATGTCGTGGCCTCGCCGTGCACACCTCCGGAGGGCTACGCCCCGAACGTCGGAGATTGTGACGATACCCAACCCGCCGTGAATCCAGGCGTCGTCGAAACCTGTGACGGCGTCGACGAGAACTGCAACGGCATCGCGGACGATCTCGGGCTCACGTGCAGAATCGGCACCGGAACCTGCCGAGCCCAAGGTCAATGGATGTGCACCGGTGACGGGTTGCCGGCACAGTGCTCGGCCGTCCCTGTGACCCCCGAAGAAGAGCTTTGCGACAATCGCGACAACGACTGCGACGGCGAGGTGGACGAAGACGTTGTATGCTCGGACGTCGACGCGCCCGTGTGCGTCCGCGTGGGGATGGTCGCAAGCTGCGGGTGTGGGTCCGATGCGGACTGCGGGGCCCCGGCCAGCGGACGCGTGTGCACTGCGGAAGGCCGCTGCGCCGCGGATGCAGGTGACGATAGCACGACCGGGGACACGGGTGAGGGCACCACGAGCACCAGTGGTTCGAGCGAAGGCACCACGAGCACCACGAGCACCACCGACACAGGCGGGACGACGGAAGACCTGTGTCCCCAGGGCGATCCGGCTTGCATGGCGACCATGACCGAAGGGGATGCGGAGGGCAGCGCCCAAGAGGCCTCGGACGAGGGGTGCTCATGTGACGTCGATCGGAATCCACGCGGGGTCGATGGTCTATCGGTGCTCGCGTTCGGCGGCATCTTCGCTGCAATGAGACGTCGCCGACGAATCGCGGGGAGGCCACGATGAAACGTTCCTCGAGCGCGGCCTATGTGGGCTCCCTCGTCGGAGTCCTGTGGCTCGGATGTGAACCCAAAGATTCGTCCGATTCCGAGACGGAAGCGTACGAGGTCGAGAGTGGCACGGGTGAGTGCATCCCGAGCTTGGGGGAAGCTCCCATTGCCCATGCCTGCAGTCACGGAAACTATGGAACGCCCACCGTCGTCGTCGCCACGGCTGCGGGAGACGGCGCGCCCGACGTGAGCGGAAGCCACGTCATCTACGACGTCCAGCTTGCGAGCGCGGGTGGCCTCGGCTGGACCTCCGTTTTGCCCATGCGCGCCGGAGAGCATGCGGTGATGCTCAGCGTCGACCTCCCGGTTCGGGTCTCGACGGCAACGGGAGACGTCGCCGTCGAGTCCGTCGCGGCGGACCTTTCCTGCGATGCGTTCAAGGTCGTTCGTCTCGTGAACTTGGTCGCCGGGGAGCCGCACTGGCTGACGCTCGGTCCAACGACGGAACCTTCCGTTGCGCTGTACTTCGAGCATCTAGGCACGTTCGGTGACGATGTTTACGAACAAATGTGTTCGTCCAAGTGAGCGAACGTATGCGTGTTGGGTCGCGAAGAAGGACCGTCGGAACGCTGGTGCTGGTCATCGCCGCCGCGTGCGGGGACGACGGTCCAGCCACTTCGATGGCTGATGCCTCCAGCACCGTCGGCACAGACGGTGGCACCAGCAGCACCGGGACCGGGACCTCTGCGGTCACCGAGACGGTGGAAACGACGTGGGTGGGTACGGAGGGTGCAGGCTCGCAAACGACCACGACGGGAGCACCCACGACCACGGGAGGCGAGAGTGAGACGAGCGCCACGGGAACGCTTGATCCGAGCACCACCGGCGCGCCCGAGACCTCAGAAACCGGAGTACCCGAGCCCTCGGAAACGGGTTCGGCCGAGCCCTCGGAAACGGGATGGTTCGAGTCTGGGAGCGACGAGACCGACGGAGCGGCCGACGCATGCGAGTACGCGTATCGAGAAGGTCACGGCGACCTCTTCGTCGTCTTCGACGGTAGCCTCGATCTGGCGGTCCGGGCCGCGTTTGGCGGTCCGGCGGAGACGTTGGTCGAGCCCGAACGCGTGTGCGTGTTCGTTCCGCCCGAGAGCTACGCGCTCGCCGAGGCCATGGGGGGCGCCCCCGACGATGGTGCCTTCGCCTTTCTCGGCGTCCCGGCGGGGCAGCCGTTCTGGTACTTGCCGCAGACGCCCCGCGAGGGCCTCCCTTGGCTTGGCGCCTCCACGGAGGGCGTCCCGGGTGCGGTCTACGATCGCAACGAACTCGAGATTGCGATCGTCCCGCTGGCGATGCCCGTTGGCGGCAACGTTTCGGCGTGGAGCACCGATACCTTCGGCGAGCCGACGCCCATCTATTCCACCGTCACGAACGTGCTGACCTTTCCCCTCCTCGTCGGCGCCCACGAGCATTTTCATTGGGCGTTTACCGTGGCGGGTACCTACACGCTCTCCATTGTGGTCCGAGCCGCGCGCAGCGGTGTGGTGGAGTCGAGCGCTCCGCGCCAACTGCGTTTCGTGGTGGACCCATGAGACGCGCGCTCACCCTGCTCGTCGTGGGCTCATGGTCGTGTGCTCCTTCGCCGGACGATGCGCGAGTGCCTGCCGAGGGCAGCGGGAGCGAGGGCCTGCAGGGGACCGAGGGCCCCGATGCTGACTCGTCCGAGTCCGCGGGACCGCTGCCCACGTTGCTCTCATCGACTCCCGCGCTCGATGAGGACGCGGTCTACCCAAGCCCCTTGTGGAGCGGCGATGGCGAGGAGGTCGTGATCGAACTCGCGTTCTCCGAGCCCATGGTCCTAACCGGGGAACTGCGCCTGACGGCAGCGGAGCACGAGCGCCCGATCGCCGAGGTCGTCTGGTCCCAAGATTCACGAAACGCGTCGCTGTTCGTACGGCCAGATTTCTCCAACCCTCGTCCATTGCGCGATGAGACGGAGTACGCGCTCGACACCTCCGGTTTCATCAGCGCGGCGGGACTGCACCTCGACCCTGAGATCGGGCTCCGGGACGGAATCCTCGTCTTCACGACCGGGAGGTTCGACGGGCTCTTGAACCACTCGTGCGGGCATACGTTCTTCGGTCCGTTCGCGGATCTGGTGGCAGGCCCGCAACCGGATGATTCGGCCCCCGATATCACGACGACGCACACGCAATACACGGTGGCCCTCCTGCCCGAGGAATCCGCCTTCTCGGGCTGGCTGAGGGCCACCTTTCCCAGCGTAGGACCGTACCGATTGTACTTCGATACCGAGGTCACCCTGGCTCGGTTCGACGGAGGAACCATGCAACCGATGACGCTCTCTCCGACGGCTCGCGTTTGCCCGGGCATCACGCACGAGGTGACGTTGCACCCGGCGGCGGGAGAGGCGTGGCTGCTGTTCGTGGGTCCCCAACCTTCTTCGCCAGTCCACGTGATCGTGGAGCTGACGACCGGCGACTACTGAGAACTTGAAGAAAGACGATTCATTGAGGAACACCACTATGCGCACTCGAAACCCTACGTTCGACCGCTCCAAGCTCACCGCTGTATTCGCCATCTTGTTGACGATCTCAGGCACCTCTGCGTGTGGCGATTCCGAAGACTCGGCCGGGGACGGTGAGACGGGGTCGACGGAAAGCACCGGGCTGCAACCGATGAGCACGAGCGGGTCTGACGGAGGCACGCTCGGACCGACAGCGAGTTCCTCGAGTGGCACCAGCGAGGGCTCGAGCATCGGTAACACGGTCAGCTGGAGCACGGGGACCTCGGACGACGGCAGCACTGGCTCGGGCAGCGCCGATGGTGCCGGCTCGGATGGCACGGGCACGGGCGCTGCGGATGCCCCGGAGGAGAGCGGGGGCACGGGAGAGCAGGAATCGGACGCAAGCAGTGAGGCGACGGGTTTTGATGACGACGGGTCCTCGGACGCGGCGGAGACCGACGCCCTTGCGCCGCGCGTTTTCGAGAGCACCCCTGTCCACGGCGCCGTCGGGGTCTATCCGGCTGAATACTACTGGGATCCCGCGCCGATGCGGGGTGTGCGAGAACGCGTCTTTGTCCGCGTGACGTTCGATACGGAGATGGACACCGAGGAAGCAACCGTCGTGGTCACGGATGCAGATGGGGTGGAGGAGGCCCGCGTGATCGAGGGTACATGGGACGAAACGGGCCATACGCTGACGGCCATCATCGTGCCGCTCAACGACGATCCGCAGTTTCCGTTGTCCGACGAGACGACATACCACGTAGACCTCTCGGAGTTGCAGAGTGAGGACGGGCGTCCTGTGGATCCAGAGGATCCGACTCATCCCGAGTCACGCCTCTCGTTCACCACCGGAGTGCGGAACGGGCTTCTCAACCATGCGTGCATCCACATCCAGCATGGGCCGTTCGCCGATGCGGTGGCCTCGTCAGATCCGATGTGGGGCGCCAATGCGGACCTTGGACATACCCACTATACGATCACCCTGCCAGAGGCCATCGAAGGTGAACCGCATGTCGGTCACACGACGATGTACACACAGTACCTCGATGACCCGAGCGAACCCGTTCGATATGTCATCTATCTGCGCGCGCCGTTGGTGCAGTTCGAAACGATGCCGTTCGGGTATACCACCGGGCCGTTTGCGCCAGCTCTCGTGGAGGAGGCGCCACCCGCTTGCCATGTCGTCGACAGTGTCTTGACCGATCCTGAGACTGGTGAGAGGACCGCCGGACCACCCATCGCCGGCATTACGCATCAAGTCGTTCTGACCCTGTTGCCGAACGAGATCTACTCGATCCGGTGGACTTCGCTCGAGAACGTCGTGCACGCCATCGTCGAATGGGACACGGGATCGTTCTGAGTGCTTCCACAGGGACGAATGTAACGCCAAACCAGGATGAACGTGATGCCCTCTCGATCTTCACTCCGAACCACCGACCACCTCAGTCTCCCATCCGCCCTCGCCGCTTCCATCACAATGGGGGTGTTCGCGGGTTGCGGCGACTCCGAAGGGACGGACGAGGACGGAAGTACCGGGTCTTCCTCCACAGGCACGAGCTCGAGCGGGGGAGGGAGTTCGCTCGGAACCACGACGAGCAGCTCTTCCTCCACGAGCATAGGCACCGAGACTTCCGGCACGGGGGGCGCGACGAGCTCGGGTACCACGGGGTCGTCGACCGACGATGACCCGGGTTCCGGTGATACATGGGTGGACGAGAGCTCGGGCACCGCGGGCGTGGAGGAGTCCGGCGTCAGCAGCGAGAGCACCGGCTTGTCCGAAGAGAGCGAAGGCTCCTCGGGCGTGGAAGAAAGCGGTGAAACCGGTGAGCCGTGTGAGCCCGGCTATCTCGAGCAGGACGGCGGCTGCGAGGACCTTGACGAATGCGCTCAGAACGAGCCCGTATGTGGCAGGAACACGACGTGCGAGAACACCATCGGTTCGTTCTCGTGTTCTTGTTGGCCCGAGTTCCAGGGCGATCCGGCGGACCTCTGCTGCCCGATCCCCCCTTCAGACCCCGTCTCTCCCAGTATCGCCCTCTCTATCGGACACGTCGACACGATGGCTGCGGTCTACGAGTGCAACACGGGAGCGCTCTCGGTTTCCACGAAAGACGACACTTCACCGATCGGCGGGGCCATCTATCGAGACATCGATAGCGTATTGATCCACGGCAATGCCGACGCCGCTCTCGTGGTTCCGGAGGACTTGTACCCCGAGTGGTCGTTCGTGGGTCCCGCGGGCACAACCGTTTGGATCCTGCCCGAATCGCAGATCCAAACGGTCGTTTGGCCTGGCTGGGACTCCGCCGCCGTCGCCCCAGGGGTTTTCGACGGGGACGCCTTGACGCTGCGTCTGACGAGCATCGAAGGGCCCGGGCGCTTCGTGGGATACTACGCAGACGCCATCCCGACCATCCTCCTCGACCCAGAGAACGGCGTGGACGCCACGACGATGTATGCTGGGTCACACTCTCATATGAACTGGTTCTTCTCCGAGCCGGGCTTCTACCGGCTCGACTTCGAACTCCAAGGAACCACCCAAGGAGGTGCCTATACGAGTACGACCTGGGCGCGTCTGCGGTTCTTCCTCGGAGAGCTCGAAGACCTGCCGGAGAGTGAGCCCACGGTCATCTCGCTCGCGGGGGTGGAGCCGCAGTATGACGCCGGCGAGACCCTCGAACTCACGGCTACCCTACACGGTGAGCCGAGCGAGCTGCCCATCACGTGGCTCGAGCAGTGTTTGGTCGAGCCAGGCCAAGAGGAGCCCGAGGTTACGCCTTGGGCGCCCCTCGCAACCGGGGCGTCGCTAGCCTACGTGCTGGTACCTGACGACCGATACTGCCAGTACAGGGCGGCGCTGTTCGCCGGTGATACCGAGATCGCAACCTCGCAAGCGGTCGCCCCGACGATCTACTTCTGATTCCGAACGCGCGGCTCAGCCATATCGATGGGGCCGTGGTAGGACGTCGCACCCGCAAGGTCGCGCACGCGATTCGACCAGGACGACCGCGGGTGCCGGAGGTGGCGTACCGCCGCGGTGGGGGTATCGCGCACCTCGTGCAAGCAAGTTGCATGACGAACGAATCTCGGGCAGGCTCCGCAGATGGACGTCCACGGACACGGGCACGAACATGCGTGCGATTGTGCGGCTCACGCGGCCATGGAGGCCCCAGGCAGCGGTCCTTGGTCAGTGTTGATCCCGGTGCTGGCATGTGCGATCTGCCCAGCCTGCATTGCCACCTACGCGAAGCTCCTGTCGGCCGTGGGCCTGGGCTTTGGAATGAGCGAAATTCAGCACCTGCGCTTGCTCGTCGTGGCGATCTGCGTCTCGGTCGGAATCAGCGCGTGGCGTTCTTGGCGAACCCGGCGCGTATGGCCCGTCGCCATGGCGCTCTGCGGTTCGATGCTCGTGGCGATGGGGCACCTTGCGCATGAACTCCATGCGCTGGAGTGGGCGGGGATCGTGGTGCTCGTGGCCGGTGGACTGACGGAGCATTTTCGACTCCGACGGTCGCGGATCGCCTTGGGTGCCGTCGGCGCAGCGTAGCGTCGTCGTTTTTTCGCATCCCCAGAATGCGCGAGGGGGCTTCGTTCGCAGACGATTCTGGTGATTGCGGCGAGAAGGCGCGTGTGTGGTCGTGCGCGGAATCGGATGGGCGGGACGTCGTTCCGTTGAATATTTGCCTTCGAGTCTCAAAATCAATTTGACGGATCGAGAGAGCGAGCGGTAAGCGAGGCCGCGGTTTCGTGCTCGAAGGGGCACGCGCAGCTCCCCAAGGTCCTCGCAGGATGACTCGCTCCCCGTTCTTCGACGCCGCCGGTGCCTTGGGCACGCTGCTCGCATCCCTTGGTTTCGCCCTCGTCGTGATCGCCGGGGCTTCCAAGTGGCTGCCACCGGGCGACGCCGGGATCGACCACATCGTCGTGCCCATCATCGCGTTTCCGGCGGTTTGGATCACGTTCGCGTTGACGCTCTACGGAACGGAGCGGCCGCGCCGTGCGTGGGCCGTGGCAGGAGGAATCGTGCTCCTCCACCTGCTGCTCATTGCACTCGGCTTCGTCGGAGGCGCGGAAGGATGAACGGTCCACGCAAGCGCATGTACCTGCTCCACCGATGGACGGGCTTGTTGCTCGCGATGCTGGGCACCTTGGTGTTCTTCAGCGGCGCGGTGGTCACGTTCCACGAAGAGATCGAGGCGTGGGCGACCCGCGGAGATCGCGTTCCGCCACTCGCCGAGATCGAAGGGTTCGATCTCGACGCCGCGTGGGCGGTCGCTTCGCACGGGGTGGACGCGAGGTATCTCCATGAGGTGGATGTCGCCAAGCCGTTGAACGGGCCGCTCGCCTTCTTCATGCACGAGCACGTGACGGAGGGCGGTGCGGTCTCGGAGGTCGGCGTGTATCGTCTCGTCGACCCGCGTTCCGGGGAACTGCTCGTGAGCCGCACCGGATCGCGAGACGCCGTCATGGAGCCGCTACCCAAAGCGGCCCTGGCTCAGTTCTTCGTCGACCTGCACTTCTTTTTGCTCATGCCGAGAACCCTCGGTCTCATCGTCACCGGCGTGGTCGGATTTGGACTCACGGTCCTCATCGGCACGGGCGTGTTCATACACCGACCGACGTGGGCCAAGCTGACGCGCAAGCCTAGGGTCCGTCGCCTCCGTTCGCTGCTGGGAGACCTCCACACCCACGTGGGCTCGTGGACGCTTCCTTACACCATCGTATTGGCGCTCACCGGGACGTTCTTCTCGTTGGCAACCACCGTGCTCATCCCCGTCGTGGCGATGGTCGCGTTCGGCGGGGACCAGGCTGCCCTGATTCGCACGATCGTCGGGCAGACGGAGGTCAGCGAATCATCCGCGGTGGCGCGGCTCGACCCCATGCTCCGCGACGCAGGAGCGCGAACCGAGGGGGGCCACCCTCGATTCATCGCGCTCGCCCATTGGGGGCAAGAGGACGCGAGCGCGGTGTTCTTCATGCGCACGCCGAGCTCGCTGGGCGATGTGGACCGCAACCTCGTGTATGACGGCCACTCGGGGGAGTTCTTGCAGACCAAACCCTTGCTCGGGACGAAGCCCTCGCTGGGAGGCTTTCTCTTCAAGCTGATGGGGGATCTGCACTTCGGAACTCTGGCGGGCACCCTCACGAAAGTCCTGTGGGCGATGTTCGGGTTGGCGACCTGTCTCATCGCGTGCTCGGGACTCCTCGTGTTCTGCGCGCGGAACGAAGGCGCCACCCATCCGGGGATCCGCGTCGTGCGGGCCATGATCGTGGCCTTGGTCGGCGGACTGCCGCTCGCGACACCGTGTGCGGCCTTGACGTGGGTGACCTCGTGCGCCGTGGGTGCGCCCGATCCGATGCTGTCGATGACGTGGGTGTTCCTGCTGACGCTTGTCCTCATCGGCATGAGCGGCGCCCTGATCGACCTTCATGTTGCCATCGTCGCGAGTTGGGCTGGAGCGGCGGCTGCCTTTTTGGTGTTGCCGCTCGTTGGACCGCACGCCACGGGACGCGGAGTCGTGGCTGCATGGGCGGATGTTGGCACGCGTTCTACGATTGCCGTGGACCTGGCTTGTTTCACCATCGGCCTCGGGTTGGGGTGTGCGGCGTGGATCTGGCATCGTCGGCGCGCGATCCAGGTCGCCGCGGCGGTTCCCATGGCGCAATGACGCCTGTGTGACCATCGAGGCGACGCAGCGGCGGTGGACGCCCGAGGAGGCCGCAGGTCGTTGCGAGGAATCGAGGCTTGCCGAGAGCCGCGGATTCGGATAGTAGGTGCATGTGAAAATCAAAATCGGAGATTGGTTCAATCTTCTGCTCGGCGGCACGCTCTTACTCGGCGGCTGCACGGAGGATGCGGAGACCGAGCCGCTGCTCGGAGAATTCGTGATTGGGACACAGCTCGTGACCCCCGATTCCACACAGAGTTTCGTCGTATTCGCCGATGACATCGAAGCACCAGGGCAGCTCACGCTCGACGACTCCGTCGAGGCGGGCTCGGCGGGGGGTGTCTTCTCGCCGGGCGACGGGACGGGGGTATTCTTCACCGCCGAATCGGGGGGAACGTTGCAGCGTTGGCGTCCGGGCTCCACCGATTCCGGCGACCCCACGGTCGTGCGCGACGGAACCGTGAGCTTCGCAGCCTACGGCTTGACGAGCTTCTTTCCGACGGCGTCACACATTCAGTTCATCGATGAGACCAAAGCGTATGTGATGAACTCCCCGATGGGCGAGATCATCCTTTGGGATCCCACGAACCTGCAGGTGAGGGGGGTGATCCAGATTCCGGGCCTCGTTACGCAAATCAACGGTGTGCCTGGTTCGTTCAGTTTCAGTGGAGTGCGAAGCGGTACGCGGCTGATGTTCACGTACAACTACTTCGGAGACTCGGGAAGCTTCACGCGGGAGTCGTACCTGGTCGTGATCGACACGACGACGGACACCGCCCAGAGTGCCCATACGACGAGTTGCGGCGACTTGAACTACGGCATGGCGGCTGCCAACGGTGATGTCTACTGGGCGAGCGGTTTCTTCAATGCGTCGATCCATCGGCTCGCTCCAGATCTCGCGCCGGCGCCTTGCCTGCTGCTCGTCCCCAACGGAACCGCGACCTTCGTCGATACGGCGGTCACGCTCACGGCGCTCACCGGCGGTCGTCCTGCGGGGAACATCGTGCCCGCTGGACCCAACCGAGGGCTCATGCGCGTCTACCACGAGGAGGTCCTTCCGATCACGTCGGACATGGACGTGAACACGCTCGTTGGGTCCCCGGCCTGGCGCTGGTGGTCTCTCGACCTTGGAACCATGCAGGCCGCGGAGTTGCCCAACTCGACCTCGGGCCGTGGTCAAACGATCCACTACGATGTGGCCGGAGAGCCCTATGTGATCAATCTCGCCGCCGACTACTCGTCGACGACCATCGAGCGGGTCGTTCCGGAGGGTGCCCCCGTCCCGGGTCTGACCGTCGCCGGCGTTGCTCGATTCGGGATCGTGAAACTTTGACGCGGCCGGCGAGGCGCCATCCGGTTTCCTTCCTCCGAGGACTCAGGACGGCGCCGAGTCGAGCCACGCGTCCTCTTGGGCCCACATCGCGTCCAGGCGCGCTTCCATGCGGTCCTGGATCTCCGATTCCGAGGGGTCGTCGTCGTCGCGGAACTCTTCCACGGGCAGCCCGAGCGAGGCGATCCAGTCGAGCGTATCGAATCCGGCATCCGCCTTGCGCGCGAGGTCGGCAAGCATCAGCGAGAGCAGCTTGAAGTGTCCGCCGTAGAGCGACTCGAGTGGGTGCAGCGGTGCATCTTCCGTTGCCCACAACTCACGCGTGTCCTCGAGTGCGACCGCGGCTCCACCGGGATCCTCGGCCATCCACGGCATCAGCTCCGCGACGAGCGTCCGCACCCGCGGCTTACCGAGGACGAGGAGACCACCGCCCGCGAAGTATCGGCTGGCGAACGCGGCAGGGAGCTTCGCCTCTCGGACCGCCGCCCGGCTGCCGTGCCGCTCCCAGATCGGTGAGATGCCGATGCCCTGTACGCTGAGCTCGCGCGCGAGTGCGACGTTCACCTCGACGATCCTCCGCGCATCCGCGACGATCACGTCGGTGGCCGGGAGCACGTAGGCCATGGGGAGTCCGAGCAGCGCGCGAGCGTCGTAGTCCGTGGGGCGGTCCATCGCGGGATAATCCTACCGCAGCTCCGCGTCTTGGCAGTACCTGCGTGCGGCATCTTCTCGGGGGGAGAGCGTCCCAGGAGCGCGTGGACTGGCACGGCGGACCCACGCGCGCCCAACCTTTGCTCGCGTTCACATGAGCCCCCACGGGCCACGATAGACATCCGTGGCGACGCAGAGCGCCGCTCCAGACTTGTTCTTGAGGATGTCGTGTTCGACGAGGAAGCGGCCGGGGACCTCGCGGATGCGCTTGGGCTCGACGCGGAGGCCCACGAGTGGCCCCAGCGAATCCGCGTGGCTCGGCTTCTCCGTCAACACGACGACGCGGCACTGATGCTGGCGGCTGAGGCCGAGCAGACGGCCTTGCCAGGCATCTCCACCCGCTGGCAGACCGTGGCTGAGATCCAAGACGATGAAGCCGAAGGCGCCCGACCGAAGCAAGATTTCGGAGGCCTTGCAGAGGCGATGGGGTGCTGCAGCGCCGCTCGGATCACGAGGGACCTGGATGACGACGAGGGCCTCGACATCGATGCCGCTCTGCTCGAGATCGGGAGGGAACAGAGGACCGTATTCGGGCTGGATCCACGCCGAGGTCTCTCCCTCTTGCTGTGCACGGAGCAGCAGGGACACGGCCGTGGTCGTGCGGGCATGGCCGAAGTGGGCCTGCGAAGCGGAGGAAAGCTCGACCAACCGACCCGCCTCGACAAACGTCGACAGGGGGTCGGGCTCGGGCGGGAGCAAGCGAAGAGGGCTGGGGCTGGTGTTCCGCACGACCTGGAGTGTATGCTGATCAGGTGTTCAGTGTCAACGTTTTCGTTCGGCCAGGACCGCGACCAGGACCGCCCGCACGGCCTTGGCGTCGAGGCCCCGCAGATGCCCGAGGAGGAGATTCGAGTCCTCTTGAAGACCGAGCGCGGCGAGCCCCGCCGGTGTCAGGGGGACCTGGGTCTGTTCGCGATGGATCGCGCGCAGCAAGGTCTCGAGGGAGCGGTCGCGGATGGAGGTCAATCCGAGCGTCATGAGAGGTCCTGAGCATGGAGAGCTTGCACCAAGGCCCAGGCCGGTGGTGTCCGAGGCTCGCGCGGATGGCCTCCACGGGCGTTTCGCGGGCTGTGAGCGGCCTTCCGGGTCACGCCCCTCAGGGCCCGTTGGCGGCGGAGTCGACCACGATGGGGGCGCCACGGGTCGCGACGAGCTCGCCGAGTCGATCGAGCGCCCGTGCGGCGTCGCTGCCGGGTTCGGCGTGGTAGACGAAGAGCAACTGCCCCGCGGTCCCCGTCACGGCGAAGGTCTCATAGGAGAGCGTGAGCGCTCCGACGGCGGGGTGGATGAAGTCCTTGAGCCCGCTCGTCTTCTCGCGCACGTCGTGCCGAGCCCAACGACGGCGGAAGTCTTCGCTCGCCACCGAGAGTTCACCGACGAGCTCCGTCAAGCGGGGGCGGTCGCGATCGTTGTCGAAGGCGCGCAGGGAGCCCACGGTTTCGTCGGCGACGCGGTTCCAGTCGGCGTAGCGCTCGCGCATCGCGGGGTCGAGGAACACGGCGCGGACGAGGTTGTCGGGGAAGCTGGTGTCTTCGTAGAGCGCGGCGAGCAGGGGATTGTAGGCGAGCACGTCGAAGCAGGGCCCGACGACGACGGCAGGCGTCTTGGGCCACAGGGCGAGCAGCCGTTCGAGTGCGGGCGCGGCTTTCGAGTCGCGCGACCGCGTCTTCCGGGCTGGGGGACCCGAGGGGCGAGCGAGCGTATCGAGATGGCGCACCGTGACCTCGTCCAAGCGCAAGACCTGGCCGAGCGCGGCCAAGATCTCGGGGGAGGGGTGACGATCACGACCCTGTTCGAGACGGACGTAGTAGTCGAGGCTGACCCCGGCGAGCATCGCCAGCTCTTCACGACGTAGGCCGGCGACCCGCCGCCTGCCGTTGTCGGGCAGCCCGACATCGGAGGGTTTGACCGCCTCACGACGCGCTCGCAGGAATTCGCCGAGTCGATTTTCGCCGTCCATCGCCGAGCAGCATACGTCCACGCGCGCGATGGAGGGTGGCCCTGTCACCCCCAGGCTCGGCAGAGCCATTGTCGCGGGAGGTCGCGGCGACCAGGTTGACGAGCGATGACACGTTCTACCGACCTCCTCCATCCCTCCGCCCTCGCCGATCGCACCGCCGTCGTGACGGGAGCCAGCAGCGGCATCGGGGCCGCCACCGCGCGTCGACTCGTACGCCATGGGGCGGCCGTCGCCCTGATCGGACGGCGGCGCGAGCGTCTCGATCGTCTGGTCGCGGAGCTCCGCGCGCAGATGCCCGAGGCGCGCGTCGTCGCCGTGGCGACCGACGTCACCGAGGCTGCCGCGCTCACCGACGCGGCGTCGAGGATCCAGCGCGAGCTCGGCTCCGTCGATCTCGTGGTCGCGAACGCTGGGGTCATGCTCGCGGCCCCTTATGAGCGCGCCGATCTCGAGGAATGGGATCGCATGCTCGACACCAATCTCCGCGGGCTGTTGTACACGGGCCGTGCCTTCATCGAGAGTCTCGAGCGGGCCGCTGCGAACGGGCAGGCCGCGGACTTGGTCCACGTGGGCTCGATCGGCGGGCACCTTTCGTTCCCGAACTTCGCGGTGTACTGCGCGACGAAGGCGGCCGTGGCCCACCTGACCCGGAATCTGCGCAGCGAGTTCGGACCTCGGGGGGTGCGCGTGAAGACGATCGAACCGGGATTGGTGACGACCGAACTCGGCGATGGGATGAAAGATCGCGACCTGCACGCGCAGCTCCAGGCTTGGCGAGCCTCGGTGCAGCCGCTCGAGCCCGATGCGATCGCCGAGGCGATCGCGTTCTCGGTCGCGCTTCCGCCCGCGATCAATGTGGCGGAGATGATCGTGTTGCCGACCGGTCAAGGTTGAGCTCGCCGTCCTGGCGGGCACCATGGGGATGCTCGCGTCGAGATGCTCTTCCGATCTCGCGCAGTAGAACGGCGTTGTCGCGCCTTTGCTCTACTGCGAGTGGACGAGGTCGCCCACTCGCAGTAGACAACCCATCGAGAGAGAACCTCGCGATGTCCTACGTCGATTTTTTCTGTCTTCCCCTACCCAAGGGCAATGAAGGTATCTACCGTGAGCAAGCCGAGCTTTTTGCGACGGTCATGAAAGACTACGGGTTGTTGCGCTACTGCGAGGCGCTGGCCGATGACGTCCCCAAGGGCAATGTCACGGACTTCTACCGGGCGGTGCTGGCCAACGAGAACGAGACGGTCGTGGCGGCCTACGCCATCTGGCCCGACAAAGAGACGCGCGACAAGGCTTGGGAGGAGGGGATGAAGGATCCTCGGTTCCCCAAGATGGACCCCTCGACGATGCCCTTCGATGGCAAGCGCATGTTCTGGGGCGGCTTCAAGCCGTTCGTCGACTTGGAGTTCTAGCGCCGTCGTCACCCACCGGTGCGCCGCTCCACCACTGGCGCCCCGTGTTTGCGGGAGGATTTGGTGGGATACTCACCGGGGATCTGCGCAGTGCGGCTCCCCGATTCTGGTCGAGGACCAAGAAACGACGTCGGAGGCCTACTTTCTGTGTCAGCTTCGCCGGGCGAGCAGAAAGAGGATCCATGCATGTCTTCCGCAACGACGGATTCCGAGCTCTGCCGCGCCAGCGCAGGAGGCGACCCCCGAGCGTTCACGGCGCTGGTACACCGCTATCAGGGCCTTGTCTGCGCGATCACGTACGCCGCCACGGGAACGCGCGAACAAAGCGAGGACCTCGCGCAAGAGACGTTTCTCGTCGCGTGGAAGAAGGTCGCGAGTCTCGAGCAGCCCGATCGCGTCGCAGGATGGCTCGTGGCCGTCGCCCGAAACTTGAGCCGGAATACGCGCCGAAAGCAGCCGCCCGGGGTCTTGGACGACGAGGAGGGGCTCCGCGATCCGAGCGAAGGCGCGGACGTGATGCTCGAGGCGCATGACCAGCGGGCGCAGGTGTGGCGTCTGCTCGACAATCTCCCTCCCACCTACCGCGAGGTCATGGTTCTCTACTACCGAGAGGACCAGTCTGCCACGCGAGTCGCTTCGCTGCTGAGCCTCAGTTTATCCGCCGTCCAACAGAGGCTGTCGAGAGGGCGAAAACTGTTGCGGGACGAGTTCGAAGCCGAGCTCGCGCGCGAACTCCTCGCGAGCCGCCCCGGGTCCGCCTTCACGCAGAGGGTCGCTGCCGTGCTGCCGCTCGGTGGCGTTGGACTCTCCCCTGCGATCGCCTCTCCACTCGCGCCCCTCACCCCCGCGACCGCGGTCGTGTCTCGAAGGTCCATCGCCCTCGTGCTCGCGAGCGCGGTGGTGGGCACCTTGTTGTTGACGCGTGCGCATTCGGAGCGACGGACCAGCCCAGAGCAGGCGGCGCCCGCGGCCAATCCCACGGTGCGCGTGCGAGCGCAGTCCAATGTGGAGACGACATCGGTCGCCGGTCTCGTCGTCTCCACCCAGAAGCACCAGCCCCTCGCCGGCGCGACGATCGTGGTCGAGCCCGCCCGGGGTGCGCTCGACTCGACCCAGCACGTCGTCGTCCGCAGTCGGGAGGACGGGGAATGGTCCCTGGAGGGCCTCGCATCCGGGAATTACCGGCTGACCGCGAGTGCAGCGGGCCACCTCTCCGCCTCCCAAGCGATGGTCGTCATGGACGGCCGACGGTCGCAGGCTCCGACGCTCGAACTCGATCCCGGGGGGATCACGATCGAAGGCGTGATCGCCGATCTTACCGGCGGGGCCATTTCTGGCGCATGGGTTCGAGCGATGTCGGGGCCGTCTGCCGTGGCCACTGCCGTCTCGGACGATGAGGGACGCTATCGCCTGACCGTGCCGCCAGGAACCTACCGCGTTCAGACGCGGGACGAGGCGTACGAGGACGCAGAACAGCAAGTGTGGGTCGTAGGCGATCCTCCGTCCGTCGACTTTGCCCTCATCCCCGCGGCTACCATCGCGGGACGGGTCATCGAGCGAAGCACAGGGCGCGCGGTCGAGGGCGCGAAGGTTGCGTTCACCGTGCGTCAGTCGAACGGCGATATCTCCTCCTACGGAGTTTCGAACGACGACCAAATCGCCACGACCAATCGGGACGGTCGATTTGAACTTCGCCGCCTCCCTGCCGGGGAATACGAGCTCTACGCGTCGGGGGACCATCTTTGGTCGAAGAACCCAATCGCAATGTCGGTGGGCCTCGGAGACCCCGCCGTCGAGGTCTCGATTCCTGTCGATCCCGCATTCATCGTCTCCGGGCGTATCGTCGATGCCGACGATCCGAACCTGGGGATCGAGGGTGCCCGCGTGGGCGTCCCTACCGACTGGCCGTCGTTCTTCGTACGAAGCGACGCCGACGGGAGATTCGTACTTCCAGGACGTCCGCCCGGAGTCGGGAGCGTAAGCGTGAAGGCGGAAGGGTGGGTGGAGGCCTCTGGGACGCTGGCCGAGGTCGTCGATGGCGACGTCACGTTGCAGGACATCGAACTTCGCCGCGGAACCGTGCTCGAGGGGAGCGTGACACCACCAGGCGTGGTGACGGTCACGGTCGCATGGCGTGAAGTCACGACGCTGTCGCAAGTGTCCCTGGAGGATCGTACCACGCGGACTTCCGCAGATGGTCGCTTCGTGATCCATGCGATACCGACGGGCGACCTTCGAGTCACGGCAATCCATCAAGAGGGGCAGCGCGCCGTCGCCGACGTCACGATCGAGGAAGGCGACACCACCGAACACGTCGAGCTCACGTTGGTTCAAAGTCCGATCGTGCGAGGCATCGTGCTCGATCCCGAGGGTCGTCCTCTCCCTGGGGCCACGGTGCATCTTGCGACGGACGGGGATCCGGACTTCGCGGCGATCGACTGGATGCGCGCGAAGAAAGTCCTCACGGACGAGCGCGGAGAGTTCACCATTCCCTTCGTAGACCCGGGGAAGTACTGGCTTTCAGCCTCGGAAAGGGGGGTCTTGCTACCGCAGGTCGGGGTCTCTCCGAAGGACGATCGCGGCCTCGGGCTCGTCGTCGGAGACGCCGGCGTCGAGCAGGCAACCCTTCGCGTGGAAGCGGCCAAGCTCGTCCTCGGAGGTGTCGTCTTGGATCACCACGCGACACCGCATCCTGACGCCGTCGTCACGCTCGAGGAGGACGCGCTCCTGACCTCCGCCGGCATTTCGAGGACCACCGTGGCCGATGCCTATGGACGGTTCGGGTTCGAGGGACTGCCACCGGCGACCTACGTCCTGTCCGCGCGCAGTCGAGATCAGGACGCACGTAGCGAGGCGCAGCGGTCGCGGCCGGGCGAACCAATCGAGATTCGTCTGTTACCGCTCGCCACGGTCTCGGGTCGGGTGACCCTCGCAGGTCGTCCGGTCACGGACTTCCGCGTTGGAATCGGCAAGCAGCTCCCACGCACCGTATCGACCGCGGACGGACGATTCTCGCTCGGCCACGTCGAACCGGGAGAACAGGAGCTACTGATTACGAGTGACGATGGTGTGTTGACGCGCACGATCACGGTCGAAGCCGGTGAAACGTGGGAGGCCGCCTTCGAGCTCCACCCGTGGACGATGGTCGTTGGCCGAGTCCTCGGAGCTGACGGGCGTCCGCTCTCCCAGCATCCGCTCAGTCTGTTCGCGCAGGGCGGAGATCGGGATCGCCACACTCGAGTCGCCAGGGCCTGGGCCGCCCAGGACCCCCTCGTGACGGACGCCGATGGGCGGTTTTCGATCCCCGGTATCGGACCTGGTCATGTGGACTTGATCGTAGGCCAAGCGATCCTGGACACCTCGGGGACGCCACTCGAACGCCTCGAGTTCGATGTGGTCGAGGGCGAGGAGGTCCATGATCTTGGCGACATCGTCGTGGATCCCTCACCGTAGCGAAGCGTCCGCCGCCGAACGACGAGGTCGCGTCAAAGAGCGCCTCCGGGGGTCACGAAGTCGGCGATGAGAATCTCCGCGGTGGTGTCCGGCGTCAGGGTGTGACCGAGGACGAGCGTGCCATCGCGGCGGAAATGCAGATCGACGAGGGCCTCGGGCGTGGCTCCGAGGCGCCCGTCGTCGGAGATCGCGACGAGCCGTCCAAGTGGCGCGAGCAAGTGCAGAGTTCGTCCGTCTTGGATACGCCATAGCAGGACGCCGTACTCGGGTTCGATACCCGTCACGACCAACATCGGACCCGCGGGAACCTCGGCTCGCTCGACGGAAGCGATCCACGTCGTGAGAAAGTGATGACCATCGATGAACGATGGCGCGATCTGTCGGCGGGTCTCGACCTCCCAGAGGGTTTCGAGGCCCCCGACGCGCGGAACGACGGCGCCATTCTGGAACACGCGCGCGATGTCGTCGATCCACGGCAGCGGAATGCGACGATTGTCGCTGCGGTCCATGAGCGCCCACCCCTCGTCGTCCTTGAAGAGCACGCGTTGCTCGCCCACGAGGAAGGCCGGGCGGGGACCGCTCCAGACTGCGAACCCGTGAGCGGGCGCGACGAGGATCTCGTCGACATCGGTGATCTCGGGGACGACGGTGTGGGAGCCATCCGCGAGGTTCCACTGGAGGACCCGCTTAGCGTCCTGGGTCCAAAGAAGTTCGCGCCCGAGCCGAAACCCACCCTCGGTCGGGTGCACCGTCTCGACGTGCGCGCCGTCTCGAACCCGCCAGGCCGAAATCGACGGTTCGCCGCTCCATGTGACGAGAAAGGAACTGCTGTCATCGTACGAGAGCGTCGTGAATAAACCGGGTTTTGGTCGCGAGACCTGTCCGATTCTATGACCGTGTGCGGCATCGTAGAACGGAGCAAAATCTTCGTCGCGCGAGAACACGGTGTCGCAAAGGACGAACGTTCGACCGTCGGGTGCGAGCTTGACGTCAATGGTCGATACTTCGTCCCACCAGTCTCGAGTGAGGTGTGTTCTGGAGGCGGATCTCCCGGTAGCATCGTAGAGGTGAAGTCGACCTTTGAATACAAGGGAAAACGTAGGCGTGCTTGACCACAATAGAGATCCGTGGGGGATCGAAAAGGTCGCGTCGGCATCCAATGGAAGAAATAGGGGCGCACGTACCTCGTTCCCTACCTTTGCCTCGGATGGGCCTTGTCGAAGGAACTTTCCGCTCGCCGTTTCCCACGCGATGACTTCTCCGTCGGAAGTATCTCCGACCAGCTCATCCCCGTTGCGACGGAATTCGAGGCTCTCCAGTCGCTCGTCGCTGTCAATGGTGTGTCGTAGCGCCCCTGTTTCGAGGTTCCAGATGAGAATGCGAGCTCTATTGTATGGAATCGGCTCGGTCGCCATGCAGCCGTGGAATGGTCGTGTTGGTGCGTCCTGTCTCGTCCCAAGCGTTGCGATAGCAGAAGCCGATTCGGAGATCGCGAGCGCTCGAATCCCATAGCCACGCGTGTCGAGTTCGTGTATGAGGCTGTGGTCCTGTAGATCCCAGACTCGCGCGACGGAATCGCGGCCACAGCTGAGACTTCCAGAAACCAAGAAGCGACCACTGGCTCCCACCGCGAGTTGATCCGCTGCCGAGCGATGCACGCCGAGTCGAATCAGTACACCACCCCCCTCGGACCACAAGATCAGAGATCCATCCGGCGCGCCCGTCACCACCCGACGATCGGGCAGCACCAGCGTCGCGGAGAGCGGGCCGTAGGGGTGTCCGAACTGTGGAACGATATTCAGGCGTACGGCCGTGGTCGCGGTTGCCGTTGGTGAACGAGTCGTGGGCGGCGTTGACTGCGTCGTCTCGACGCGACAGGCTAGCGCGCCCGCAAGGATGAACGCGAGGCGAGAGTGACCACTCATCGATGGATGGGTCCTGGTTTGGTTGGTCGCTTCACGATGCGATCCGGCGGAACATGGAGGCCGCGCAGATTCATAGGCACCTTGGCCTCCGTGACGTTGCTGACCGGGTAGCCATGGCTCTTGCGAACCATGGGCTTGGCGGTGCTGCCACCGTCCAGGCCGGCGAGCGGATCGTCGACATGGAGGGCGATGGGTTCACCTTTGGTGCGCGGCTTGTAGAACGTTTTGACCTCGCCTGTGATTGCCGCTCCGTTGTGAGTGAGTTGATATCTGATCTCATCCCGGTAACCCAGAATGCGCGTCATGAAGACCGTGGCGACCATGTTCTGTAAGGGCTCGTTCGCTGCACCTTTGCAGAGAAATAGAAGGATTTCGCCGTCAGGATGAAAGCATGTGCGCAGAAGGTCTCGGATGTAGCGTCCGAACCGGGTTGCCTCTCTAAACTTCTCCATCTCAGCTGCGATCTCGCTGGGAGTTCCGACGAGACGAACCTCTCGAAAGTGTGCGTCGAAGTCATCCGTACCGTCGACGATTGTGCCGTTTTCTCCTGTCAAGGGGCCCATGAGCCAAGATAACGTCTCGCTCGAAAGCACTCCGGAGCCAATAAAGAACTCTCGTCTCTTCAACGCTTCTTCTCTGGGTAGAATGGACTGCGTTTCCGAATCGACCACGTCTCCAAACACCGCTCCGAAACTGACGTTGGCGGTTCCATCCGCTTCGACGATCACATCGCCGCGCAGAGCCATGACGTTCGGGGAACCGTGGCCGATGATGTTCAGGCGTCGGATCAGCCGGTCTCTGCTCTTCGCGCGCTTTGCAACGATTGAAAAGTTGCCATCGGCGGCGAGGGTGGCCCTAGGGACGTCGAGAATGAGCGAGAATAGCTCGCCCAGGTCTCGCACGGTGTGGACCTCCGTCACCCGGTTCTTGTGTCCGGGTCCCCACGGCGTTCGTGCGACCTGCAGCAGGTCGCGGTTGTGTGGATACCACGCGAACTTCTGGTGCGCAGCGAGCTCGGTCGCCAGGTTGTCCCACTCCGTGGGTTTGGGAAAGTCGCCAACCACCGTCAGCTCCACGCCCTCGGCGGGCACGGCGAGGGTTTTCTTGGGTGTCGACGTCACGATACCGCGCTCACGCGGTTTGCGGAGAAGATGGCGTCGAGGCGGGCCTGGGTGTCTTGGGGTGGCGAACCTTGGACGAGTCCGGTGGGCATGGGGGCATGGTCGATCTCGAACTCGTGCTGGAAAGCGGAAACGGCCGCGTTGAGGTCCGTCGAGGGGCGGTAGCCCAGGTTGGAGAGTCGGGCCTGCAGCGGATCGTCGGTGGTGTCAGGGTCGAGATAGACGCGGCAGGTGTAGTCATAGATCTCGCTGCGCGATGGCGGCGACCAGTCGAGGGTCACATGCTCGGGGTTCTGCGCCGGGACACGGAACCGGGCGATGCCCTCGTCGTCCGCGTCACCTTCGGCGATGCACGCACCGTCGAGACGGACGCGGAAACGGGCGCCGGCGATGGGCTCCTTCTTGCCATCGTGAAGGAGGACTTCGACGGTCTCCTCGGACATGGCGATGAAGTCGTGAACCTCGGCGACCTGCTGCGTCCACTGAAGGTACGCCTTGGTCGGGTAGCTCGCGGCCGGCCCGAGGTTGCCAAAATGGAGGAAGAACTCGATGCGGCGATCGTCGGTACAGACTTCTTCGGTGTGTTGAGACGAAAGCGGGTATTCTTCTCCGACTCCAGTGGCATCGATCGCGAGATCGGAGAAACCCTCTCCGTAGGTCGAGAAATAGCTCCGGATGAGTGCCTTTCGGGTGTTCGGGCCGAGGACACCATCGACTGCGAGCGTACCGTCTTCGGATTGAAACGCCCGGATGGCATCTTCCCGCGAGCTGGACTGGGAGAGATACGATGCGCCGTACTTCGGAAGGGAAAGGAGCAAGGCATCCTCCTCGGGCTCTGCCCAATCTCCCGAATCGAAACGGTCGAGCCAGTCGGTTTCGTCCCGGCGTAGAAATGCACGCATGCTGGTGGCTCGTTTGTGAGAGAGCTCGAGGTTGTGCTGCGCCTGTCCAGATGGATCGGCGTGACCAACGATGAGTATTTTTTGTACGGCGCGGTTGGCCCGCCGCAGGCTCCGCAGATGTTCGAAGGATTCGAGAGCCGCTGGCGCTAGGAATGTTCGGTCGATGTCATAGGCGACACCTCGGATGCGAAAGAGAATGGGATCGGGCCAGAGAACACGAATGACGTGGATTTGATCGACATCCAGCGTGAGGGGTTGGTACTTGCCGTCCTTGTCGATCTGGATCTCGATCATCTCGAAGCCGCTTCCTATGAGGTCATGGATGCAGGGGAGTTCTGCCGGTGTCAAGGAACGCGGCTGCGATGACGTGGACGTCGGTTCGCCGTACAATGCTGTGATCTGATTGCGCCTGGCGCGAACCGACCACGCGAACGGAGGACGCTGTTTATTCGAAGCTCTGCCGTCGTTCTGACCGAGTTCGACGGCGACTTGGAACCGATGCGTCGGCGTGCAGAAGGTGACCGGCCCGCGGGCCGGCCCGACGGGGGGCCACAAGAGGCACAGGTGCGCACGCTGCGAGTGTCTGCGGCGTTCGTGTCGCTGTCGCACGTCAGGCGAGCCAGGCGGGTCTCCGAAGAGCGTTCGTTCGTCGTTGTCGCACGTCAGGCGAGCCGCGTGGGTCTCCGGAGGGCGTCTGTCGCCGTCGCACGCCAGGCGAGCCGCGCGGTTCTCCAGATGGCGGCATCCGAAGGAACGAAACTCGGCTGTCGAGGCCCGGGCTCAGGAGGGCATGGGTCGAACAACGCGTCGAGGCCCGGGCTCAGGAGGGCATGGGTCGAACAACGCGTCGCGGCCTGGGCTCGCGTTCCGGCGTCAGGCCGGGGGGGCGTTCAGCACGGCCGAGGCCTTGAGCCCGCGGCCGATGAGGTACTGCTCGCGGCTGCCGGCCCGCGTGGCGGTGGCGTGAAACGACTTCGCTTCGGAGAAGGCTCCGCGAAACGCCTGGATGAGCGCCGGAAAGCCGCCACCTTGGAACACCTTCGCGGCCGCGTGGCCACCGGGGCGGAGCACGTGCTGCGCAATCTCGAGGGCGCGCTGCGTGAGGACCTCACTCCGGTATTGATCGGTCGTACGATCGCCGGAGGTCTGGGGCGCCATGTCGCTCACGACGACGTCGAAGCGGCCGAACTGCGCGACCAAGCGGGCAGGGTCGAGCTCGAAGACATCGCCGACCTCCGTGCTCGTCCAGCTCGGGAGGGCGATCTCGACGGGACGGAGATCGATGCCCACCACGAGACCGTCTTCGCCGACACGCTCGGCGGCGTACTGCATCCACGAGCCCGGCCAGCAGCCCAAGTCGAGGACCTTGCGGCCGCGGGCGAGCAGGCGAAAGCGGTGATCGAGCTCTTCGAGCTTGAACACGGCCCTCGCCGCGAAGCCGCGGTCTTTGGCCTCGCGATAGGCGGCGTCGTGGCGCGCTCGCCGGTCGCTGAGCTTGCCCCGCTGGGCCACGACGCTACTTCTTGGCTTTCGCGGCCTGGTGGGCAGCGCGGATCGCCGGTTTGTGAGCCGGGCGGATCGTGAGGTACGTGCCGGGTGCACCGGGGACGGGACCCTTCACGAGCACGACGCCTTGCTCGGGGAGGATGCGGGCCACCTTGACGTTCTGGAGCGTCTGGGGCTCGGAACCCATCTGGCCGCACATGCGCTTGTTGGGGAACACGCGACCTGGCGTGAGGCGGCAACCGATGGAGCCACCGTGCCGGAAGTACTCGTGAACACCGTGGCTGCCCGGCTTGCCGGTCATGCCGTGGCGCTTCATCACGCCCTGGAAGCCCTTGCCCTTGGTGGTGCCGCGAACATCGACCTGCATGCCCTCGGAGAACATGTCGATCGGGAGCTGCGAGCCCACGGGGTACTTGCCGAGCTCGTCCGCGGAGACGCGGAACTCGAGCACCTTGCGGCAAGGAGCGACGTTGGCGGCTTTGAAACGCCCGAGATCGGGCTTGTTGAGGCGAGAGGGCTTCTGCTCGTCGAACGCGACTTGAAGGGCCGTGTACCCGTCGCGTTCCTGGGTGCGGTGCGCGAGCACGGTATTGCCCGCGACTGCGAACGCGGTCACGGGGACACGGGTGCCGTCTTCAAGGAACAGCTGGGTCATCCCCAGCTTCTTCGCGACCATGCCAGGCTGAACATTCATGGCTTGAGAACTCCAAAGGGCCCGGCCGGGCGGCGCGGGGGCGGAACTATGATCGAACGCGGGGTGGGCGGTCAAGCCGGCGCATGTGCCGCTGTTTCGGCCCCGGCCCGCGGCCTCAGGCAGGGGGAGGAGGCATCCTCAGGAGGGTCCGGGTGTTCTCCGCCGTCTGCGAAGCGAGGGCCTCTGGGGCGAGCCCAAGCTCTTGCGCGAGGCGCACACACGTGAACGCAACGTTGGCGGGCTGGTTCTTGGCGCCCCGAATCGGTTCCGGCGCCAAGAAGGGTGCGTCGGTCTCGAGGAGGATCCGATCCCGGGGGCAGATCCGGAGGGCATCGCGGATCGGCTGGGTCTTCTTGAAGGTCGCGATGCCCGAAAACGAGAGGTAGAAGCCCTCGTCGAGCCATCGACGGGCGTCCTCGGGGTCGCCGGTGAAACAGTGGACCATGCCTGGTCGGGTGGCCGGCCCGGCCTCGCGGATCACGCGGATCGCGTCGTCGTGGGCTTCGCGGACGTGGAGGACGATGGGGAGATCGCGGCGTCGCGCGAGCTCGACCTGCGCGGCGAGGGCTTGGAGCTGTTCCTCGCGCGACGAGCGGTTGTAGTGGAAGTCGAGGCCGGTCTCGCCGATCGCGAGCACCTTGGGGTGCTCGGCCAACGTGCCCAGCTTCTGGAGCACCGTGGCGTCGAGCAGGCGGGCCTCGTGCGGGTGCACGCCGATGGACGTGAAGACGGGCTCGTGGGCGGCTGCGAGGTCCACGGCCCGTGCCATGGACTCCGGCGTGCAGCCGATGTGGAGGTACTGCACGACGCCCGCTGCCCGTCCGCCCGCGAACGTGGCTTCGAGATCGTCGGCCATCGGCGCGTAGTCGAGGTGGCAGTGGGCGTCGATGAGGCCAGGGATCGTGGGCGGGGCAGGAGGCACGGCGGCCGCAGTGTAGCTCACGCCACGACGATGATGCCGTCCCCGGGCTCGAGGACGAACCGCGCGTCGTGGCGCGGATTGAGGATCACCTGGCCGTTGGTGACCAAGCGGAGCCCAAGCGGGGTGTGGCCCGCAGCGCGCACCCGCCGGTGGATCGCGGAAAAAGGTGTCGCACCGGCCAGTCCGTAGTCTCGAGCCGCGACCAGCCGCAAGTCCGCGCCGCCACCCCCGAGCAGGTCATCGATGACGAGATGCAGCTCACGCCGCAAGATGACCTTCGCGAGCATGTGGCTGACGAGGCGCGGGGAGCTGAGCACCTGGACGGGGTAGCGCTGGAGCAGGGCGGCATCGTCGGGGTCGGTGAGCTCGACGAGGATGGCGGGGTTGCAGCGGTGGATCTCGAACGTCTCCGAGAGCAGCAGGTACGCCGCGATCGAGCGCGCGTCGGCCTCCTCGCGGTTGGTCATCGCTTCGCTCGAGAGCAGCAGTACGCGGTCGAACGTTTGTGGGGCGAGGGAATCGAGGAGCCCCGGATCGATGTAGTCGCCGACGCGATGTTCGACGGCCAAACGCACGAGGGTGACGCCGTCGGCGGCCGTGTCTTGCAGCCTGCGCTCTTGACTGAACGGGGAGACCACGCACACCTGGCACTCGGGGACGTGTCGCTCGAGCTCGGCGAGGACGGCGGGCGCTTTCCGGTTCCATCCGAGCACCAGCAGCCGATCCACGCGAGGAGACGCGAGCTCGATGGGCGCGGGTGCGGGGGCCGTGGTCTCGGCGGGTGGCGGTTCGGGGTCGATGGATTCGTCGACGGGAGCGATGAGGACGAGGCGATCGCTCGGGTGGACCAGGGCGTCGTTGGGGGGGTTGAGCTCGACGACGTCGCGACCCTGCTCCGATTGGATGCGGCCGAGCAAGATGCCGCGATCGAAGGCGCACGCGGCTTCGAACCATGTGCGCCCGCCGAGGTCGTGCAGGTCGCAGATCAGCACGGTGTTGGCGTCGGCGTTGGTGAGCAGGCGCTGGTGGACGGCGGTGAGACCGGGTTGCATGATGCCGCTGGCGAGCATGCGGCCCACGAGGCCCTCGGTCGCGACGAGCTCGACCCGTCCCGGGTAGGCGTCATTGATCGCCGGGACCGTGCGCTTGTCGTAGAGCTCGCCGACGAAGGTGGGAGGGGGCACATTGCTGCTGCGGGCGATGGCGCTGACGGTCAGCAGTACCTTCATGATGCGCGCGTCCTGGCTTGCGACGCCCGTGCCCATGAAGTCTGCGCCTGGCACGACGACGGCGGACGCGTGGCGCACATCGACGCGATCGAGGTGCTCCACCCGCAGCGCCGAGCCCGAGCGGAGCACGATCTGCGAGGCGCGGAACGACCCGCCGAGCTCTTCGCGAAGCTCGGCGACCATCGCAGGGCCGACGCGGTCCGCGAGCACGGCGATGCGCAGCGCGTGCGGGCGCCGCCTCCAGATCCGGCCGAAGCGGCGCGCGAGCTGACGGTGCCGCTGCGCAAGGATGAGCTCGCGGATGAGCTCTGCCGTGCGATCGGTCCAGCCGAGGACGGCGATGTGGCTCTGCATGCGGACCGGGGTGAGGCCGAGCTCGAGCCGACCGAGCGTCGCGTTGAGCCACTGCGACATCGTGGCCACGAGCGCTCCCATGAACATCACGTAGCCCGCCACGGTGAGGATCGTGGAGACGATGCGGCGGAAGATCCCCGTGTCGTCGCCGAGGTAGCCCGGGTCGCTCAGGCGCAGGAATGCCCACCAGAACGCCTCCCAGGGGTTGGCGAACCCGCCCTCGACCCCCATCACGAGGCCGCCGCCGACGACGGAGAAGATGCCGATGATGGCGACCACCAAGAGCAGTCGGTAGTGCGCGCCGCGGACGATCAGCCGCTCGAGCACGAAGGTGAAGCGGTACCGAACCTGGCGGTTGAAGAGGTCGGAGACCATGGTCATGGGTCGTGGGTGCTTCCTGGCCAGCAGGCGACGAGCAGCGCCGCCAAGTACATGAGGGCGCCGGCGGGGACGAGCAACACGAGCGGGCCCGGGTCGCTGCGGGCGTGCCAGAGGCCTCCGCCGATGAATCCCGCTCCGATCAAGGCGCCCCCCAGCCAACCCGCGGTGCGTGCCGGGCGGGCCTTGGCTTCGGGGACCCGCAGCCGTACGAGGGCGAAACCCAGGGCGACGTTCGATAGGGCGAGGATGGCCCCGTGGGCGTGCCCCAAGCGCAAGAACTCGCGGCGGAGGGGATCGTCGAGAAAGCCCCGGATGCGTAGCCCGTAGGCGACCTCGAGCAGGATCCCGACCACGCCAAAGCCCGCCGCCGTCGCGAGTGCGAGCCGAAGGTGGCGCTCCTCGTCCATTCGAGGCTCAGGTTACACCGGTAACGCGGATCCATCGGGTGGTGACGTCCGGGGAACGCGCGTCTATGCTTGCGCGGATGTTTCTCCGCGCCTCGCTTCGCGCCGCTTCGGTTCGAACTTCGCGTTCTGGTTCCCGCCGAGGGGTGGGATGACCCGGCTCGCCGAGCGTCTCGGAGCCGCGGTGATCGACGGCGTGATGTGGGTCGGCGGGGTCAGCATCTTGTCGGCCCGCGCGATATGGCTGGGTCCGCGTCGGCCGTTCGGGATCACCGACATCGCTCGGCAGATCCTCGAGCAAGGGGTGCGCTCCCTCCCCATCGCGAGTCTGCTCGCGATGTTCACGGGGATGATCCTCGCCTGGCAGTTCGGTGATGCGCTCGTGGACTTTGGCGCGACGATGGCGCTTGGGTATACGGCGTCCGTCTCGCTCGTCACCGAGCTCGTGCCCACGTTCATGGCGATCACGGTGGGATCCAAGATCTCCGCCGGGATGGCGGCCGAGCTCGGATCCATGAAGGTCACCGAGCAGATCGATGCCGTCGCCGCGCTCGGGGCCGACCCCGTGAAAAAGCTCGTGTGGCCGCGCATCGTGGGGACCACAATCACGATCCCTCTGCTCGTGGCGTGGGGCAATGTCCTTGCTTTCATCGGTAGCATGCTGATCGCCGAGTGGGAGTTTGGGGTGCCGGCGGGGTACTACTACGAGACGTACATCGACATGCTGACGCCGCGGGACTACGCCGCGAGCTTGGTCAAAGGGACGATCTACGGGTTCATGGTGGGAAGCATCGGGTGCTACCAAGGTTTCAATACCCAGCGCGGGACCGAGGCGGTCGGAACGGCCACCACCGCGACCGTGGTGGCGTGTGCGATCTGCATCATCGTGGCCGATTTCTACATCACGATGCGGTTCTTCCAGGTCGGTTGAAACGCGCCCTCACCGGTAGCCGAGCGGTAGGGCCGTGCTTTGGACGACGTTGCGCATCACGAAGCTCGAGTGGACGCCCGTGACGCCTTCGATGCGGGTGATCGTCTCGAGGAGCAGGGTTTGATAGTGCTCCATGTCCGGTACGACGACGACGAGGAGGTAGTCCGATTGCTGGCCCGTGATGAGGTAGCAGGTCTGCACCTCGGGGCAGCGGCGGATCGTGTCCTCGAAGTTGGCGAAGCGCTCCGGGGTGTGCCGGTCCATGGCGATCATGATGATCGCCGTCAGCGTCAGACCCAGGCGCTTGGCGTCGAGGACCGCGACGCGTTTCACGATGATCCCTGCGTGCTCGAGTGCCTTGACGCGGCGAAGGCACGGTGACGGGGACAAGCCCACGCGCTCGGCGAGCTCTTGGTTGGTGAGCCCGGCGTCGGCCTGGAGCTCCGCGAGGATCCTCCGATCCGTGTCGTCGGGGAGATACGGCTGGGACGAGGGACTCATGCCGACAAAATCGTCCCTAAATTCATATTTTATGGCAATATTATTGCCGAAGTGTCCGTGCTTCCGAGAAATTAGACGCAAAATTGCGCCGAAGATGGGCTACTCCCCAACCTCGAAGAGACGCGCTGATGGCCTACGACCACCAAAAATATCAGCCCTTCCCCGTCCTGCAGCGCCCGGAGCGGCGCTGGCCGAGCCAGCGGATCCAAGCGGCACCCACGTGGTGCGCGGTCGACCTGCGCGATGGCAACCAGGCGCTCGTCCGGCCCATGACGGTCGCGCAGAAGAAGCTCATGTTCGCGTTGCTCGTGGACCTCGGGGTCAAGGAGATCGAGGTCGGGTTCCCGGCGGCATCGCAGCTCGATTTCGACTTCGTGCGCGCGCTCATCGAGGAAGAGCTGGTGCCGGAGGACGTCACGATCCAGGTGCTCACGCAGGCGCGGCAAGACCTCATCGAGCGTAGCTTCCTCTCGTTGCGTGGCGCTCGCCAGGCGATCCTCCACCTCTACAACTCGACCTCCAAAGTGCAGCGCGAGCGCGTGTTCGGCCTCGACCGGGCAGGCGTCCGGGGCATCGCAGAGCAGGGAGCGCGGTGGGTCGTCGAGTGCGCCGCCAAGCAGACGGAGACGCGCTGGGCGTTCGAATACTCGCCGGAGAGCTTCACCGGGACGGAGCTCGAGTTCGCCGCCGATGTGGTCAACGCTGTGGTCGGCGTGTGGCGGCACCAGTGCGAAGACCCCGTGATCATCAACCTTCCGGCGACCGTCGAGATGAGCACCCCGAACGTCTACGCCGACATGGTGGAATGGATGGGGGACAACATCACGCACCGCGACGAGATCCGGCTCAGTCTCCACACGCACAATGACCGCGGCTGCGCCGTCGCGGCGGCCGAGCTCGGCTTGCTGGCGGGGGCCGATCGCTTGGAGGGGACCTTGCTCGGGAACGGCGAGCGCACCGGAAACATGGACATCGTCACGGTCGCGATGAATCTCTATTCGCAGGGCATCGATCCCCGCCTCGATCTGTCCGACATGCGGCGCATCCTTCGGACCGTGGAGGCTTGCACCGAGATCTCCACGCATCCCCGGCACCCCTACGCGGGAGAGCTCGTGTACACCGCGTTCAGCGGCAGCCATCAGGATGCGATCCGGAAGTGCTTGGCGAAGCAGCGCGCGGAGGAGCCTTGGTGCGTCGCCTATCTCCCCATCGATCCCAGCGACCTTGGCCGGCGCTACGAGGAGGTCGTGCGGATCAACAGCCAATCCGGGAAGGGCGGGGTGCTCCACGTGCTCGAGCGTGATCACGGGATCACGTTGCCGCGGTGGTTGCAGATCTCATTCTCGAAGGTCGTGCAGGAGCAGGCCGAGCGCACCGGGGGAGAGCTCGACTCCGCCGCGATCCGGGCGTTGTTCGACGCCACGTACATGCCAGGGACGGATGGACGAGCCACGATCGTCGCGCGGGGCGAAGGGGAGGTCGGCGTGCGGGCGAACCTCGGAGGTCTCTCGTTCGAGGGCCACGGATGCAGCGTCCCGGAGGCCTTCACGGCGGGCCTCGGAGCGGTCCTCGGGGCGCCGATCGTGTTGGAGGCGTTCGACGAGATCGTGCTCGAAGGCCATCCCTCGGGTGCGGTCCTCGCGTGTGTGCGCTATTGCGTCGGCGCTCACGTGGCCGAGGGGGCAAGCATGGGCGCGGACCCGGCCGAGGCTGCGCTGCGTGCCTGCGTGGCTGCGGCCGAGCGCCTCGCAGCGGCCGCGCAATCCACCCTGGCTTCGGTCGCCGAGTAGTTTCTCGAGCAGACCCTCGGTGCACGCGAGCGCGTGTGCCGAGGCGACCCGCGGCGTCCCGTGTTCAAGGTGACGCGAGGCGATGGGCGCCTGCGACGTCGGGCGCTTCGTCCGTCGTGGGGCGCAGCGTTCCATCGAGATCGGTCGTGGGATCGCCGGACTCCCAGCGTGCGATGTCTTCGAACGGATGACCGTCGAGGAGATGGAAGTCGCCGTTCTCGAAGTTCTCGAACCACGCGTCCGCCCAGGCGGCATCGAGATCATCGATCTCGTCGACGCTTTCGGTGATGTTCGAGCCACCGAACGTGCCGGTGAATGCGGAGCGGGAGATGACGGCATCGAAACAAGAGAAGGGGTTCGTATTCCCGTCATCGTTGTCGTGAAGCAGGATGCTGTTACGCACCGTGACGTTGGTTCCTGTGGTGCACCGCACGGCCCGGTCGAACTCTCCGGCTCGGCCGGCGACCGTGGCGTAGAGCACGGTTGCCTGGGCACCCCCGGTGATCTCGACACCATCCACACCCATCACGAACGAGTTCTCGAGCCGCAACGCACCGCCGGCGATCGTGAGGCCGTCGCCGCCGTTGCCGAAGATCTCGGAGCGGCGCACGGTCATCTCGGCGCCGTTCGTGCCGGAGACGCCGACGCCGATGTTCCCGGACACGACCGAGCGATCGAGTACGAGCGTCGCGGAGTTCACTCGGATCCCTGGGGTCGAGACGTTGGCGTTGCCCTCGAACCGGAGTCCGTCGACGTAGACGACCGCCGCGTTCGAGAGGTCGAGATTGGGATTGTCTTGTGTCCCCGTGATCCGAGGCGTGTCACCCTGCGCTGCGACGAGCGCGATGCGTCGACCGTTGGCGATGTCGACCGGAGCGTACGTGCTCGCTGCTGGGTGCACGACGATCGTGCCGGTCTCGTCGACCGCGATCTCGCTCACGGCGCTCTGAAGCGTGCAGAACGGGGCAGCTTCGGTACCATTCCCCGCGTCGTTGCAGCTCGGGTGGTCGCCGTCGACGTGGAACACGGGATCGAGGCAGCTCCCGAGCTCGAGGTCGCAGGCGGACCCTTCCATCGCGGCCGAGCGCTCGGAGCAGTCCGCGTGCGCCGTGCAGGGCACGCACACGGGGTCGTCGCCCGTCAGGTCGCAGATGGGGGTCGCTCCGTCGCAACTGCCGGGATCGGTCGCCGAACACGGGACGCAGGCGCGTGCGACGGGATCGCAGATCGGGTTCTCGGGGTCCGCGGTTCCGCAGGCGCCTTCATCCTGGGCCGTGCACGCGACGCAGGTGTTGTCCTCGTCGTCGCAGACGGGGCGCTGTGGATCGGACTCGCAATCTTCCGCTTCCAGGCACTCGACGCACGCATTGTCGAGACACTGGCCGTCGCAGGCGCCGATGTCGTCCTCGGAGCATGCGACGCAGGTGTTCTCGACGCAGACGGGGAGCTCGTTCGTGCATCCGCGGTCGTCGGCCTCTGCACACGCGACGCATTCATCGTCCTCGCAGACGACGCGCGTGGGGTCGCCCAACGACTGGCATGCGGCGTCCGGATCTTCGGCGGCGCTGCACAGGCCGCAGAGCCCCGTGGAGAGGTCGCAGGCGGGCGCCGCGGGGCTATCGCAGTCATCGTCGCTCACGCAGGGCGTCGGCCCCGTCTCGCTCGATTCGCTCGCCACCGAAGTCTCGCTGCTCGTGAGCTCGCCCGACGCCTCGCTTTCGCCGGATTCGAGCTCGGCCCCGGACGAGACCTCGGCCTCGGTGGTACCGGTGCCCGACCCGCTCGTGCCCCCCGTGGATGCGACGGTCGTGGAGGACGTCTCCAGCGTCTCCCCCATGGTCGTCGGTCCGGCACTCTCATCGGCGACGGTCGTGATCCCCGTGGTCGTTCCGGTGTCCATGGGGCAGAAGGTCGGGTCCTCCGCGACGCTGACCTCGCCGCAAGGGCTGTAGCAGGTGTTCGAAGGCTGCACCGCGACGCAGCCAGTGGCGCTCTCGGGCGTGCAAGACCCCCGGCTGCAAAAGGGCGCGGAGGGGTCCAGTGCGCGGCAGAACGCGTCGCCCCCCTGATTCACGCAGTGTTCTTCGTTCGGGACGACCTCGGTCTCGGGACACGCGGTGAGTGAGAGGGTGGTGCAGCCGAGCGCGAGCGTGGTGCGAAGCGTGAGGTTCATGGCAAGTCCTTGGCGAGATCAAAAGCGTATGGCTGCGGGCCTGGGTCGCGAGGCGGAAGCGCTCGAGTCTCTCCGGCAACCACGGACGCGGTGCTTGCAGACGACTTGATCCACCACGATGAGGACGATGCCGGTTGCGACGAGGCCTGCACCGGTCCCGAGCATGGCGTACGACGTTGGACCCGCGTTGTGACGGATCGACGTGAACTCGGGGTTCTCTTCGACGACTTCGTCGCCCATGACGGTCATCGTGATGCCGTAGGTCAGCAGTCCGAGGCCGACGGCCGTGATCACGGCGCCTGCGATTCCGGGTCCTCCGAGGCCGCCTCGGGGCGGAAGCTCGACGCGTTGCGGCGGAGGTTCTGTGGTTTCGACCACGGGCGGCGGAGGCTCGGCCTCCACGGCCACCTCGGGGGTTGCAGAGCTTTCCGTGCGCTCGAGCTCGGCGACGGCGCGCGCGAGCTCGGCATCGAGCCGCGTGAGCAACTCGCCGCTCGTGCACTCGCAGGTGATGGGCTCGCTTTGGGGTTGCAGCGCAGCGCCATCGCGCGAAGCCGTGACGCGCAGGTGGTAGTCGTACGAGGTGCCCTCGAGCGCGACGCGGATCCCCCAGGTTGGGGGAATGGGACCGGCGTGGCGGGCTTGGGCCTGGGCTTGGGCTTGATCGGCGCGCTCGCGGAGCCAGGTGGACATGTCCGGCTCATCGATCGACGGAGCGACGGCAATCTCGATCCACGTGCTGCTCTGGGCGGCCACGGTGGCCTCCGCCGCGGCGTGGCCCGAGGCAGGGACGGACGAACCGGGACCGGCCGAGAGCGACCAAAGGAGCGGAAGTAGCAAGCTCATGCGGCGCGGCCAGGGTACGCCATTGCGGCATCGCAGGCGATCGCTCGGGCGCCGCTCGGCCGATTTACCCCGCGCCCATGCGATCGCGGCAAACGGCGACCCGCACTTGGATGCTTTTTTCGGAGCTCGAACCGGCTTCCTTCACGCAGGCCTCATAGCGACCGAGTTCGAGCAGGGCGGTGACGCGAAGAAGCTGCCGGTCGACCGACGATGGCCAGCACCGACGCCGTGTCGTCGCACTCAGGACTTCGTTCCAATCGCGTTCCCGACGCGCTGCCTCGGCGGCTTGGCGATCGGCTTCGCACTCTTGCGGCGTGGGGCCTTCGCTCTTCGGCGGACGCGGCTCCTTGGCTACGGCGTCGTTGCGCGGGGCGGTCTTTGGATCGCGTGGCGCTTGATCTCGTTCGGCGGCAGGCTTCGTGGGCTTCGCCTTGCTCGGCGAGGACGCGGGTGCTTCCTCCTCCCCGGCCGGGGCAGGCTTGGCCGCCGCGGCGACGACGGGCGGAGATGCCGGCATGGCGGGCGGAGCTGCCGCTGCGGGCTTGGGGGCTGCGGGCTCTGCGGCTGGCGGCACCTCGGGCTCGGGCTTGGGTTCGGGCTCGGGAGCCTCGAGGTTCTCGGGTTTTGCTGCCGCGGGCGGCTCGACCACGGCTGCCGCCGTGCGAGGGCCGTGGGGCTCGGTTTCCATCAGACTCGACTGAGCCCAGAAGAACGCGCCGACGAGGCCGAGACTGAGGCCGCTGAAGCCGAGGCCGAGGCTCAGCCACCGAGCCGGGGCCCCGCCCGCGCGGGCGCGCGGTCCCACGGGCTCGGGTACCGGAGGAGGGAGCGGCGCGGGCGCGGTCATGCCCGACCAAACCGGTGCCACGGGCGCCCACGGGCCGACGGTCGGCTCGATCCGAGCCATCGGCGCGGGCATGTGGTTGCCCGGCAGCGGCATCGGGATGGGAGGGGCGAGGCCCGGCGGCGGCGGCGGCACGGGAAATTCCCAGCGACGCGGGGGGTGCGGCGACTCCAGCTGCGCGGCCGAGGGACCCTCTTCTGCGCCGGCGCTCGAGCAATCGAATGCCCCGCTCGTGGTAATGCCCCGCGGCGTCGTCTGGGTCACCTGGGGCCGCGGAGCCGCGAGCGAGGGCGAGGAGGCCAGGCCCTGGTACGGCGCGGCCTGTTGCGCCGCGGCCTGTTGCGCCGCGGCCTGGGCAACGACCTGAGCCGCGGGGATGCCGGCCGGGGCACGCACCGTCGCCCCGAACGTGCGTGGCTCAGGGACGTCGTGTTCGAGCTCGGCGATGAGACGCTCGAGGCGCTCCTGCAGTTGCCGCGCGTCGGGCCGAAACCGCGGATCCATGCTGACGCAGGCGGTCACCAAGGGGATCGCATCCGCGGGGAACGGCGCGGGCTCGGGAAACGGGGGGAACACGCCGTGACGGAGCTCGAGGCCCGGGGGCTGACCGCGGAGCATCTCCAGCATGAGGGCGCCGAGCGCCCACACGTCCATGGCGGGCGCCGGCGATTGCCCGAGGGACTGCTCCGGCGACATGTAGATCTCGGACCCGATCGCCAGACCTTGGGTCAAGTTCTGGCGCGAACGTTGCTGCGCGAGGTCGGCCGAGACGCCGAAATCGAGCAGTTTGGCGATTTCCACCGGTCCGCTCGGGTCGAGCATGATGTTTGCGGGCTTGATGTCACGGTGGACGACCCCGCGCATATGGGCGAAGAGCAGCGCGGCCGCGATGTCGCGGGCGATGCGGAACGCCCGTAGCGGGCTCATGCGTCGGCCTTGGTCGCGGAGCCGTCGCAGCACGTCTTCCAAGTCCTCGCCTTCGACCCACTCCGTGACCAGGAAGCGACGGCCATCGGGGAGATCGCCGACGTCGTGGACCATGGCGATGTGTGGCGCACCCGCGAGGCGGCCGAGAAGCACGGTTTCCCTGGCGAATCGGGCGCGGGCCGTCGCGTCTTGGGCGGCGCCTCGCGTCATGACCTTGATGGCGACCGCGGCCCCGGTCTCGATGTGTCGTCCACGATAGACGGTCGCGGAGCTGCCATCTCGGATCCACGCGTCCACGACGAAGCGCCCAAGCGGCGTGCCTTCCGGAAGTTGCTCGGTGGGAACGTGCCTTTCCGTGATCATGCGCGTCGTTGCCCGCCCGTGCGGAGCATACCGTCAAGGATACGCCGTCGACGCCCATACGGGTCACGGGCTACGGGGATTTTTCAGCGCCTCGGTGAGGGTGGGAGGAGGCCCGGCCCGAGGGGGGCCCACCGCGGTGCCCGGAGCGGGGGCCTTGACCACGAGCCGCGACGGTGCTGCGAACCCGTCCTTCATGCCAATCCGTCGCTCTCGCCCCGTCTCACCCCCTCTCACCCATCGCTCCGGCCAACGTGTAGGTGGTCCGGCGCGACCAGGCGCATCACCGGCCGGCTTGCAGTGCAACCTCGGCGCCGGCTTGGCCAGTCTCGGCCTCGTCGTCGTCGGCGGCAGGCACGGGGCGTTCGGTGATGAATACGTCGACGCGACGATTCGCGGATCGACCTGCGGTGGTCAGATTCGTCGAGATCGGGCGCTGCGCGTCCGCGGCTTCGACGGTCACGCGTTCGCTCGGGACCCCGCGAGCTTCGAGGATCCGGGAGACCGCGGTCCCGCGCGCATACGAGGTCTCGAGGTTCTCCGCCTTGCCCCCACCCGCGTCGACGTTGCCGATGACGAGGGCCACGTCGCTGGGTCGCGCGAGCATCGTGTTGGCGACACGCTCGAGGACGTCGAGGGCGGCGGCGTCCAGGTCCGTGCTGTCGGCTGCGAAGTAGACGCGCTCCACGATGGGGGCGGTGTGGCCCGGCTCGTGGCGGCTCGGGATTGCGACCGTGCCCTCGGGCGCGACGAAGCCGTTGTCGCCGATGATGGCGCGCCCGGCGGGAGATACGATGAAGCGCAGAAAGTCGGCGACCTCGGGCGTGGGGACCCCGCGCGTATAGGCGAGCAGCGGCCGCACCAGCGGGTATTGCCCCTGCCGAATCGCGACTTCCTCCGGCTTGGCGCTCGGGCCATGGAGAATCGTCGAGAGCGCGAGGATCTTCACGCCGGGTCCGACCCACGGCAGTCCGAGGTATGCGATCGCGTGTTTGTCCTGCGCGACCATGTTCGAGATGGTTTCGGACGACTCGATGAACTGCGTCGCGCCGGAAAAGCCGGTGCTCGCCGTCCGTGAACCCGCGGCCAACACCTTGCTCCGAAAGATGTCCTGGGTCCCCGAATACTCGGGACGGCTGATCGGGTGGACGGGGAGCCCGTGCCACCCGAGCTCCGCCCAGCTCTTCGTGTCGCCGCGGAACAAGGCCCCGACCTGCTCGAGGGTCAGCGTCTCGACCGGATTGTCCTCGTGGACGATGACCGCGATCCCATCGTACCCGAGGCTGAACTCCTCCAGATGGATCCCGAGTCGCGCGGCTTCGGCGAGCTCTTGGGCGCTGACCGGACGCGACGACATGCCGATGTCTGCGGACCCGTCGAACAGCCCACCGAACGCCGTGCTGGATCCGAGCGCCTCCACGCGCACCTCGATCGCGGGATGGATCGCGTGATAGGCCATCGCGAGCGCAGGCCCGAGCGCGCCACCGATCGTGTCCGATCCCTTGATTTGGATGTGCCGATCGGGGGGCGGAACTTCGCCGTAGAACGTGATGGGCCAGTTGATCCAAGACGCGACCGGGACCCCGTCATGCCGGGCGGGCTCGAACTCGTACTCCCGCACCGCCTTGAGCGCCTCTTCCTCGAACAACGCGAGCTCGATCCGGGAGCGGAACACTCGCGCTTGCGTGACCTTCCCCGTTTCATCGATGAGGATCCGGCAGACGATGGTTGGCGCGAGCGGAATGTCGACGTTCGGGGTGCCGGGCTGTTCGCCGTGGACGAGGCGAGGCCGCGCGTCCTTGGGCCCATCGAGCTCGCTGGCTTCGAGGGCCGTCACGTCTTCGGTGGCTCGTGGAGGCGGTGTCAGTGGCGAGCGGCGCATCGATCCGAGGACGAGTGCGACGGCTACGATCGCCGCGACGACGAGCGTCGCGGGGAGCCAACGAGAGTCGAGCAATGCGTTTGGCGGATCCGTTTCGTCGGGGCGAGTCATGAGGACGGCCGATTGTGGAAGCTCCGGCGTCTCACGCGTGTGGCGTGACCGTGACGCTTCGATGACGCGCGACCCGGCGTCAAAGCAGCGGGGACAGCACGCGGGCGGCGTTCTCGAGCAATCTTTGGCGCAGCGTGATGCCCAACCGATGCGCGGGTTTGACCTCGCGGGCCTGCGCGAGATCGACCTCGAACACCGCCGTGAGGGCCGTGGTGAGGGCGGCGTCGTAGAACATCGCGGTGATCTCGTAGTTGATGTGGAAGCTGCGGACGTCCATGTTGGCCGAACCGATCGCTGCGACGTCGTCGGCGATGAGGTACTTGGCGTGCAGCATGCCCGGGACGTACTCGTAGATCCGGCACCCGGCATCGAGGAGGTCGTCGTAGTAGCTGCGTGAGGCGACCGCAGCCAGGGCGACGTCGTTCTTGGCGGGATCGGGGACGAGGATACGGACATCGACGCCGCGCATGGCGGCCGTGCGCAGCACGAGCATCAGAGGTTCGTCGGGGATGAGGTAGGGCGTCGTGATGTAGGCTCGGACCTGGGCGAGCGCGATCGCTGCGGTGAACTGAGCGGAGAGCACCGAGGCGATCGGGAGGTCGGGACCGCTTGGGATCACCTGCATGAGCGGGCCTGCAGAGGCCACGGGTCGCCGTGGCAGCGGCTCGAACGGGTTGGCTGCACGGAGTTTCTCGGGACGTGGCCGCCCCCGCTGCCACGCGTGCCGCCGGGCGGGTTTGCGGCCGTCCACGCCCTCGGCGTGAGGGGGGCGCCGCCCCTCGACGTTGAGCACTTCGCCGGTCGCCGTCAGCCAGTCATCCAAGAAGGTGGCTTCGAGACCCACGGCAGCGTCGCCTTCGATGCGAACGAAGAGGTCGCGCCAACCAATCGAACCTTCGTGGGACGCGAGGTACTCGTCGGCGATGTTCAGGCCGCCGAGGAAGCCGATCCGACCATCGACCGACATGATCTTGCGATGGTTGCGGAAGTTGAGCCGGCTATGCGCGAAGAGCGACGGAAACCGCAATGGCGCGAACGTCCCGACTTGGCCCCCCGCAGCCCGAAGCGCGGCGAAGTGATCGCTTGGGAGGTTGAGGCAGCCGACGTGGTCGAGCAGCACCCGCACTTTGATGCCTTCCCGTGCCCGCTCCGTGAGCAGTGCCGTGACTGCGCGTCCGGTGATGTCGTTGCGCCAAATGTAGAACTCGAGATGGAGTCGGTCTTGGGCGGTCTTGATGGCTTCCGTGATCGCGGCCATCGCGTCGGCGGCTTTGGGAAACAGGTCCACCCGGTCCGCGCGGCGCAACGGTGCCGCAGCGCTCTCGAGGGCCAGTCGCACGAGACCCTGCTGGGGTAGGGGAAGGTCGCTGGGCGAGTCGTCGACGTGCGCCATGGATCGCGTGCCTTCCAACGCGTCGATGATCCTTCGCCTTCGTTGCTTGAGGCGGCGACGAACCCTGCGCCGCGAGAACAACCAGTAGGTGGCCAAACCGACCACCGGGACGAAGATGAGCGCCAAGAGCAGCGCCATCGTCGCTGTAGGCCGTCGTCGCTCCAGCAGCACGAATCCGCTGATGATGACCGCGTACACCAGAAACGCGATCTCCAGGATCCATCGCGGGAGCTCGTCCACTTCGGTCCAGCATAGCCGCGCTACGGACCTCGTGGAGCGAGCTCTCGCCAAGTTTCGCACGAGTTGCGTAGAAGGCGCAGTCGCGACTCTGCTATCGTTGGGCCGATGAGCGCTCTGCCGCGGATGCTGCGAGAGGCGGCTGAACACAAGGCCACCGAGGTGATCCTCGAGGCTGGCCAAGTGCCCGTCGTGCGCAGTGACGCGGGGTATTTCCGTCTGGGCGACGCGTGGAGCGAGCGCGAGTTGTTCGATGCGTTGGAAGGCGTGCTGGCGCCCGAGCAATTGGCCGAACTGGCGGTGGGAAACGTCGTCGAGTTCTTCATGGACGTTCACGGATCGCACTGGACGTTGCTGAGCGAGCCTTCGGCCGACGGTGTGATCGTCCGCGGTCGTTTGCGTGCGGACGAAGCGGTCGATCTCGGAGCGCCGCTCGAGTTGCCGCCGCTCGCACCGTTCGTGCCCGGGGAGCGGCAGGCGATGGGGACGGGGGAGGGCCCGCGCGCCACGGCGCAGCGATGGGCCGTACTCGAGCCCGTGGATGACGACGACGTGGACGAGGACCCGCAGTGGCTCGTCCGCAACGACGAGGGGCGGGGCTCCGGCACGCCAATTCCCATGACCGAAAGGGGAGACGTCTATGACATCCGTGACGAGCTCCCAGAACTCATCGATCCGAATCTCGAGTTCGAGGGGGCCAAAGCCGCACCCACGGCGCCCGAGGGTTCCTTGCGGCGGCAGACCGTCGAGGACCTCGAGGCCACGGGTGAAGCCGAGCTCGCCTGGGCGGTCCTCGCGGAGCGGATCTTGCCGGGTTCCCTGTGTCTGATTCAGGGGGATGGTTGCGCGGATCTGCTGGCCGAACACCTCGACGGCAGCGTCGTTCGGCTCGAGTCGGAGGGCGAGCCGCTCCCCGATCCCACGGATACGCTCCCTCCGCTGACCGTGATCGTGCGGCTCGAGGATCCGAGCCTGTGGCTCGGCTGGCTGCTGCGGCGCGTGGAGGAAGGTGCGCGGGTCCTCATCGAGACCCGGTCGACGACCGCTGCGGGCGCGCGGAGGGTGGTCCTCGGTGTCTCACACGGGCCGGGCGCGCAGGCCTGGCTCGACGCCGTGCCACTCTACTGGCTGCACGAAGGCGATGACGGCATGTGGGTGCTCGAGCCAGGGGCGCCGTCAGCCGGCCTTGCGATGGCTTGAGCCGTTGGCGACATCGAGCTCGGGCTCGAAGATGCACACGCAATTGCGCCCGCTGCGTTTCGCCCGGTAGAGCGCTGCGTCGGCGGACTCGATCAATCGGGTGGGCGACTCGGCCTCGACTTGGTCGCTGCCGCAGATTCCGATGGAGATCGTCTGCGCGCCACAGGCGGTGGCTTCGCGGGTTCGCACGGCGAACGCACTTCGCAAGCGCTGCGCCAAGTGAAGCGCCTGCGATGCGCTCGCGTTGATCGCGAGGACGGCGAACTCCTCACCGCCATAGCGGAACGGGATGTCGCACGCGCGGGTGATCTCGCCGAGCAGCTTGCCGAACGATGCGAGCAGCTGGTCGCCGGTCGCATGACCGAACGTGTCGTTGACCTTCTTGAAGTGGTCGATGTCGATGAGCAGCAGCGAAAACGTCCGGCCCTCGGTCTTGCACGCGGCGAGCTCGATGGGGACGCGTTCATCGAACGCGCGGCGGTTGGCGATCCCGGTCAGGCCATCGACCGAGGCCAGGCGGGCAAGCGCGCGGGTCTTGGACTCGAGGTCGCGCGTGAGCGCACGAATGCGCAGCATCGCCGTGAGCCGCACCTTGAGCTCCAGCGGATCCACCGGTTTGGTGAGAAAATCGTCTGCGCCGACGCTCACGCCTTGTTCGCGCGCGTGCTGATCGGCGAGCCCCGTCAGGAACAGGATGGGCACGTAGCTCGTGGCGCGCGAGCGAAAGATCTTGGTTAGCTTGAAACCATCGACCGTCGGCATGACGGCGTCCATCAGCACGAGATCGACCTCTCCGCTGCCAAACAGGCGCAGCGCGTCGATCCAGTTGTGGCACACGATGGGCTGGTGGCCCATGGCAACCAGCGAGTTCGCGACGATCGTCGCGGTGGCGGGCTCATCGTCGATGACGAGCACTTGAGCGTTGGTAAGTTCCATGCGGGCCGACGCTCTGAGTCAGGTCATGCGCCTACGGCAAGCAGGATGGCGTCGTCGAAGCGCCTGTATTCGCCGAGGGTAGGGATGAGGTCGTCCTCGAGGGCGTCGGCGACTTCGACGAGGTCGACATCTCCGAGAGCGGGCTCGATGCTTTCGACCACGCGCAGGATGCGGTTCCGGTAGTCACGAACCTCGGTAGATGCCTGAGGATCGGCAGGCTCCACGAAGTCGTCGATGAGTACGAGGAAACGAATGAAGTGCTCTAGATCGTCGGCGGTCTCGCTCAGCGAAAGCAGCGCTTCGGCGTCCCGACCGTTGCGCAGTCCCGCGACGATGTCGCGATACCGACCACTGAGATGGTTCAAGAACGGTCCCGCCGTACGGGCCGCACTGCGAGCCATTTCACGAGCTTGGGAGTTTTGATCGGTCACGTCTAGCACGCCATTCGCCAGCGCTCGGACGTCTGGACGCTCTCGCGGCTGGGCAGGACCCGCACAGGGCAGGATGCCGGGAGGGTGGGAAGTACGATCGCGAAGCCGATCAAGCCGTCGCGTTCGACGAGCTCGATGGTGCCACCGTAGGCTTCGATGAGACGGCGACAGTGGACGAGCGTCGGGTCCGAGTCACCCGCACAAAAGCCGGGTTGAACGGCGCGGATGAACCCGAGCGGAGGAAGGTCGCTGGCCGCGATGAGGATTTGCGCGGACTCGCCATTCATCCGGGTCTCGACGCGGACGTCACCGCCGTCGGAGTCCTCGAGGGCGCGGAGCTCGGCACCGAGCACGCCCGACACCGCGAACGCGAGGTCCTTGGGATCGCCGTGGACGATGGGCCGACCGGGCGCGAGCGACAACTCGACGTTCACCTTGTTCGGCTGCACCCGACCACTCACGAGTCCGACCACACCTGCCACGAGGACGTTGAGGTCGCACACGTGGTGGAGCGTCGCATCATCGTCACCCGAGTCGTTCGCCGCATCGCCGCGAAGATCCGGATCGATGGGGACGAGCTGCAGGGTTGTTTTCGCTCTGGGGCGGGTGAAGGGTACGATTTCCATGGCGATCCTCTTGTTTTCAGACTGGGTGGGACTTACGCAGATTCGACGACAAGGTGGCCTGCGCGGCTCGTCTCGCTTCCGTGCCTCATCTTGTTGGAAAGGCGACGGGCGAGGTCTCGTTGGGCTTCACGGCAGTAGCGGTGCAACTCTTCATCCAACCGGAGGAGCTCGTCATATCGCCCCTTGGCAGATGCAACATCGGACACAGTGTCCTTAAGTTGACCGAGAATCTGCTCGCGTTCGAGCAAAAGCTGGGTGAGTTCTCCCGGTTCGGCCCGCCCTGCGCGCAGGCGCCCCAAAAACGAGCCGGTCAGCTCCACGAGTTTGGCGAGAGCGTCATCCATTCGACCCTCCCCCTTCCACTTCGGTGACGGCCTGGGACCACGCGTCCCGTAGATCCGTCAGCATTCGGACGACGGGGTCGATGTAGGTCGCGTCCATCTTCATATTCGCTTGGCTAAGCTGCTCCTGAAAGAACACATACAGGCGCTCGAGCTGGGCGCAGAGGTCAGGGGCGACCTTGTGGTCGAGTGTGCTCCGCAGCTCTCCGAGGATGGCGACGGCCTTGGAGATCTGTTGACCCTTGGCGGCGACATTGCCGTCTTCGATGTGAAGCTTGGCGGTCTTGCAGAAGCGGATGCAGCCGTCGTAGAGGGCGACGAGTATCTGTCCGGGGCTCGCCGATTCGATCTGAACGGCCTGGTACTTCCGAGCTGCGCCAAGGCGAGGCATGGCTTAGAATCGCTGCATGAACTGAGCCAGGTAGCTCTGTTGGCTCTGAAGCGCACTCATGGCGCTTTCGAGCGCAGTGTATTGGCCGCGCAAGCCTTCTTCGTACGCGTCGAGGAGCCGCTGCATCGAGTCCACGCGCTCGTCGTTGTTCTTGATTTCCGCGTTTAGGCCGTCTTTGCGGGCTTTGAGCAGTCCGGAGGAGGTGCTCGTGTAGGTGTCGATGACGCTGTCCAAGAGGGCGCCGAAGCCATCGATATCCGCGCTCGAGTCGCCACCGAAATAACGCGCAGCATTTTGGAAGCCGCTTGCCAAAGTTTCGTCGAGGATCTCGTCGTCGAGCGTCAGCGTCCCGTCACGGCTGGTTTTGATGCCCAGATCGGCGAGCTGCATCGATTCACCGTCCGAGGTCTCGAGGCCTGGGATGGGTGAGGAAACGAGCCTGGCGAGGGTCTGTTCCAGGCCGCGGACGGTGGAGTCGCCGTTGAGGGTGTCCCGGCCCTTCCCTTGGCCGATCTGGGCGTTGATGAGCGAGAACACCGCGTTGTACGAGCTCACGAACTTGCCGAGCTTGGTCTTGATGCCCTCGGGATCGGCGGCGATTGAAATCGTCGCGTCCTCGTCGGTCTCGGCGAGCAGTTCGATGGTGGTGCCTGGGATCACCTCGTCGACGAGGTTGTCGGCGCTCGTGATCTCGACGCCGTCCAAGTAGAAGAGGGCGTCCTGCGCGCTCTGGACGGTGTTGGTCATGCCGAGGCCGAGCCCACTGTCGGCAAACGTGATCGCGTTCGCGAGTCCGGTCTCGTTGCCTGCGACTTGGAGGCGATACTGCGTCCCGTCGAACATCAGACCCGCTCGCACCTCCGCGCCCGAGGCGTTGATGAGGCCGACGAGGTCTTCCAGAGAGGACCCGGCTTCCACCTCGATCGTGGTGGTTTCGCCGCCGATTGTAATCTCGAAGGTTTCGTCGTCTGCGCTGAGGTCAGCGGTTTTGTCGGTGACGGTGTTGGAGTAGGTGCGCTGGGCCGTGGCGAGGTGGTCGATGGCGAGCTTGTACGTACCGGGAAGCGCATCTCCACTGGTCGTGATGCGGGACGCCTTGTCGTTGCTGGTCGTTCCCTTGTACGAGAGGAACTCGTTGGTCGAGTCGAGATCTTGCGCGGCGGTCCGCAGCGTCGAGAGCGCGGACGACAGCTTGTCGATGACGCCGATCTTGCTCTGGTTGAACTGATTCTGCTGCTGGAGGCGCAGAATCGGAATCTCTTGGACGCCGACGAGACTATTGATGATTGCGTCGGTATCGAGCCCGGTGGCGAGGCCTGAGAAAGAGATGGCCATGGATGGAACCTCAGGAGCGGCATCGACCGCTGCGGGACGGTGCTTGAGCGGACGGGAGCAAGGTTCGGGCCGGGCGGTGGGGGATTAACGAAAAAGGCCTTCCGGCGCCCCAGTAGGGGCCGCCGGAAGGTGATTGGAGTGTCGAGGTCTCAAATTCCCTACAACAGGGACAGTGCGAGCGAGGGGCCTTGGTTGGCCTGAGCGAGCATCGAGACGCCGGATTGGACGAGGATCTGGTTCTTCGTCATTTCGGCGGTTTCGGCCGCGACGTCGACGTCGACGATGCGCGAGTTTGCTGCCGAGAGGTTGGCGGAATAGGTCTGGAGGTTCGACATGGTGGTGCTCAGCCGGTTTTGCATCGAACCGATGTTGGCCCTGCGGGTCGAGATACCCGTGATGGCCGTATCGAGGGCTGTGATGGCAGCATCCGCGCCGCCCGTGGTGCTGATCGTGCTCGCTCCGATTCCAAGGGCGCTCGCAGACGAGTCGGCGATGGAGATCGTGAGTCGGTCGTTGGTGGACGTGCCGGCGCCGATCTGGAACGAAAGGCCCGCCGCTTGGTCGCCGTTGAGGAGGTTGACGCCGTTGAACTCCGTGGTTCCGACGATACGGTCGACTTCGCTACGAAGCTGGCCGAATTCGTTGTTGAGGAAGCCCCTCTGCTCGTCATTGAGCGTTCCGTTTCGCGCTTGAACCGAAAGCTCTCTCATCCGGTTGACCAACCCGCTGACTTCCTTGAAAGCACCATCGGCGGTTTGCAGCAAGCTGACACCGTCGTTGGCGTTTCTCCGCGCCTGGTCGAGGCTGCGGATGTTGGCTTTGAAGTCTTCGGAGATTGCGAGGCCGGCGGCGTCGTCAGCAGCGCTTTGGACACGCAGTCCCGATGAGAGGCGGGACATGCTCTGCTGTTGGGCAGAAACCGACTTGACAAGGTTTGACTGGGCATTCAAAGATGCCGCGTTCGTACGTACGGTAATCATGGATCGTTTCCTTCTTGGATGACCCCAGGTTCTGCTGGGGCGGGCCTACGTGCCCGAGATAGAATATGCTTGGTGATCCCCGCGACCACCAAGCGGTCGTCAGATAAGCTAAGCCAGTCTTGCGTTTGGCATTATGATTGGTTGAATGTCTCATGGCCTCGACGGATTCCAAAACTTGTGGGTGGGTAGATGGGCTTTTCGCGATGACTCAGCGATTAGCCGATGAGGGACAGTGCCAGCTGTGGCGCGGAGTTGGCTTGTGCCAGCATGGAGGCGCCGGCCTGGACGAGGATGTTGGACTTCGTCATTTCAGCGGTCTCGGCGGCCACGTCCACGTCGACGATGCGGGAGTTCGCAGCGCTGAGGTTGGTGGCGTACGAGTCGATGTTCGACATCGTGACTTGGAGGCGGTTCTGCATCGCACCGATTCCGGCGCGGCGGGTGGAGATACCCTGGATTGCGGTGTCGAGCAGGCTGATCGCAGCGTCCGCGCCCGCGGTGGTGCTGATGAGCGAAGCGCCGATTCCGAGCGCGCTCGCGTTCGAGCTCGCGATGGAGAGCGTGAGGCGGTCGTTGGTCGAGGTGCCGACGCCGACTTGGAACTCGATACCGCCCGCCTGCGAGCCGTCGATGAGCTGGATGCCGTTGAACTCGGTGGTCGCCACGATGCGATCCATCTCGTCCTTGAGCGCTTGGAACTCGTTGTTCAAGAATACGCGCTGATCTTCGTTGACGGTGCCGTTGCGGCTTTGGACCGTAAGTTCGCGCATCCGGTTCAGAAGGCCGCTCACCTCTTTGAGGGCGCCGTCGGCCACTTGGGACAAGCTCACACCGTCGTTTGCATTGCGCTTGGCTTGGTGGAGGCCGCGGATGCGGGCTTTGAAATCTTCGGAGATGGCGAGGCCAGCAGCGTCATCAGAAGCGGTTTGGACGCGGAGGCCGGAGGACAACCGGGAGAGGCTCTTACCGAGGTTGGCGTTGTTGGTGTGGAGGTTGCTCTGCGCAAGGAGAGAACTGGTATTGGTGCGTACGGAGATCATTGTCTTGTTCCTTCGTGGAATTCCGCCATTGGGGTGGCGTTAGGGCATTCGTGCCCATATTGATCAACTGATTCTGGGGTTTGGGAGAATATACGTTTTGTTGTCTATCCCGTGGGACGTGCCATTGGAGGGTGGCTCCGTCGTCACGGCTGCCTTCGTTCGCTGGGGAGCCGTCGGTTGCCACGATTGTGACAGCGCCTGGCTGGCGAGCTTTGGCCGGAACTTGGGTCGAGGCGGCAGAGGGCGTCGCTCATATGCGGCGCAGCTGCACAGCTCGTCTTCATGGGTGGCTCGGGTTCCGCGTAGGTTCGCGGAGCGAGCGGCGTGGGCGGCTTCGTTGGCTCAGTGAGCCAGCGGGGCCTTGGCGTTGGCCAAGGACCGGTTTTGGAGCGCGCGCATGCACAACCAGGTGTCTACGCGGGGTCGATCGGCTCCATGGGGGGGAGGCGAGACGCGTGGACGACCTTGATTGAAATCGATGGATGGTGCGTACATTGTCGTGTCCTCCCTGGACGTAGCGGGCATTCGTGCCCTTGGTGCTGGTCGCATCGTGCGACGTTCAGCTTACGACCAGACCATCGTCACGGGAGGTCGGCTCTTGAGGAAAAAACGTACGAAAAAAGAAAGGGGCGGCGCCGGGGAGGACGCCGCCCCTTGGGGGCGAGAAGGCGGACGGGGATGGTCCGCACTCTGTGTTGGGAGCGCGAGGGGGTCGCACCTCCCAAGGAGAACACGGAGTGGAGAGGCTCCGTGCTTGGCCCTGCCAGCGCGAAGGGGGTCGCGCTGCCCGGGAGGAAAGCACGGAGTGGAGAGGTTCCGTGCTTGGGTTGGGAAACGCGAAGGGGGTCGCGCTGCCCGGGAGGAAAGCACGGAGTGGAGAGGTTCCGTGCTTGGGTTGGGAAACGCGAAGGGGGTCGCGCTGCCCGGGAGGAAAGCACGGAGTGGAGAGGTTCCGTGCTTGGGTTGGGAAACGCGAAGGGGGTCGCGCCGCCCGGGAGGAAAGCACGGAGTGGAGAGGTTCCGTGCCGGGGTGGAGGCGCGAAGGGGGTCGCGCCTCTCATGGAAAACGCGGGGGAGTAGGGATCCGCGTTCGGGCGGGAGGGCGAGGGGGTCGCAGCTCCCGTTAGGGTTGCCCTCGAGCGACGGGCCGACGAAGCCGCGCCGCGGGGTAGACGTTTGCTCGGCTTTAGCCTCCGAGGAGGCCGAGAGCGAGCTGGGGAATCTGGTTGGCTTGCGCGAGCACCGAGACGCCCGCCTGCATCAAGATCTGGTTGCGCGTCATCGCAGCGGTTTCTTCGGCCACATCGACGTCACGGATCCGCGAGTTCGCGGCGCTCAGGTTGGTGAACTGCGTGGAGATGTTGTTGATCGCGGCCTGCAGACGATTCTGCGCCGAACCGAGCAACGCGCGCTGCGTGGAGACGTTCTGGATCGCAGTGTCGATGATGGAGAGCGATCCTCGGGCCGATCCGGTGGAGAGCAACGCGACGTTCTCGATGCCCATCGCGCTCGGGGACACGGTGCCGATCTGCACAGAGATCTGCTGCGAGACATCGCCGCTGAGGTCGACCTGGAACGTGAGCGCCGAGCCTGCCGTCGCGAAGTTGCCGGCCAAGAGCGGCAGACCGTTGAACTCCGCGGTGTTGCCGATACGGCTGATCTCGGAGCGAAGCTGGACGAGCTCGTCGTCGAGGAACGAGCGCTGCGTCGGGGTCAACGTGTCCGTCGCGGCTTGCACGGCGAGCTCCCGCATGCGGATGAGGATCGACGAGACTTCGCCGAGGGCTCCTTCTGCGGTTTGGATCAAGGACACGCCGTCGTTGGCGTTGCGCTTGGTCTGCTCGAGCGACTTGAGGTTGGCGCGGAACTGTTCGGAAATCGCCAGACCTGCGGCGTCGTCTCCAGCTCTATTGATCCGCATGCCCGACGCGAGCTTGGTCATGCTCCCGGACAAGGTTTCGTTGGTCAAGCTGAGGGCCGAGTTGGCTTGAATCGATGCGACGTTAGTACGAAGCGAAATACCCATCGTGGTTCTCCTTCACTGCACAGGTGGCGCAGGGTGTTGCCTTGCTTGGCCGGTCGGAGCGGGCGCTCATTCGTGGCGCCCAGACTCTGTTACGCGGACCTCGATTGGGTCCCGTGAGCTGCGTCGTGTTGCGATGAGATGTTGTGCAGCAAGCGGGCCAACTCTCGATCGAGCTCGCGGAGTGGACCTTCGATGGATGCATAGAAGGCAAACGTGGTGAGCTCGCCTCGCGTGCGAACCTGGTGGATCGGGGAGAAACAGGCCTCGGCGGCCAATGGGGCGGCTCGGAGGGCCCGGCGGGCGGTGCCGTTGATCTCCTGGATACGAGCCGCTGAGCGCTCGTCGAGCGCGAGGTCACCGTCCGGATCGAAGTCGACGATCGCGAGGGCCTCGGCGCAATATCCAAGCAATTCGAGCACATAGTCGTGCTCACGTGCGATCGCGTCCCGAAGGCGGTCGAGATCGAGGGGCGGCCGCACCAGGAGGCCGTCCAGCTGACGGCTGACTGGCGCACGGTCACCGCGCGCGTTGAGAGTATGACGATCGACGATGGCACGCAGGGGTTCGTGCTTCCAACCAGGAATGTGGGCTCCACCTTCCGTAGCGTTGACCAGCTCCACCGACATTCGCTCGGACGCGAAGGTGTACCAATCGCGGAACATCTTGAAATCGGAGGTCGAGACGACGGTGCCCTGGCCTCCATACGCGGGGAGTTGCAGGACGTTCGCGAAGTCTGGCGCGTGATTGCTGCTTAGCGCGTCGTGGGAGGCGGCTTCGATCGCTCGGCGCGCCTGCGTTCCCTCGAGCGTCACGGTTCCGTCTCCACGGTCGACAGCCCGCATCTCTTCGAAGATCGTCCCCGAGGCGTACACGCGCTCACCAGAGTAGGAGAGGTCGGAGCCGATGAGGACGATGGGATCGCAGCCGAGCGCATGCGCCACGGCGACGGCGGCGTTCGCGACGCAGAATCCGGCGGACAAGGCCAACCCCGTGTCCATCCATTGGCTGAACGTCGCGGTGCCGCTCGTGTCGACGGCCATGGGGATCGTCTGGCGAAACGGCATGGCCCACATGTTGGGGTGCGCCGTGAGCTCGAGGAACGCGGGGACTTCGTGGAGCCACGGCAAGGCCGAGATCCCCGAGGTGATGTCCGCAGATTCGATGCTGATCATCGCGTGCGGCCGGACGCCGGCGCGGTCGAGGGCGCGCGCCGCTGTGTTCACGCACAGGATGAGCGCCGTATCGTCGAGCTCCTTGAGCAGGTGGACGTTGCGGTCGAGGCTTGGGCCTGCGGCGACGATGATCGCGGGCACCCCCGAAAGACCCGCGCGCATCTGCGAGATCGTTGGCGTCTTGGCGACGTGGTCGAGGTTGCCCAGGAAGTGCCGGAGCCAGCCGGGGCCGCGCAGCGTCGCGGTCTGATGCCGGAGGCGTGCGCGGGTGATCGATTCCGCGGCGGTCGCCATCGCTTCGCGATAGGGGGTCGGGTTCGCGCGCAAGCTCGGGATCCACGTCGCCAACATCCCTTTGTCGAAGCTCTGGAGGATGCCGGTGAGATAGACGCCGAGGCGCTCGACGGCCGTAATGATGAGGATCCCGGAGGGGACGTCCCCATGGGTCAGGCCTTCGGCGAGGACGTCGAGATCGGGCTCGAAGACGACGATGGGGGCCTCGGTCCGGGACCGGATCGCGCGCACCGCATATCCGCTCGCGTATCCCATGAGCACGATGAGGGTCGTCTCCGAGAGGTCCAGATTTCTCGCCCAGCGACGCGCCTCGCGTTCGGGATCGCGGCCGCTGTGCAGACGTCGACCGCCGACCGTGACCACCGGACCTCCGTCCGAGTGGATCTTCCCGACCTCGTCTCGTGGCGGTGTCTCACCCCAGTGCTCGATGAGATGGGGCTCGAAAGCAAAGACGCGCGCTAGGGTGCTGGAATCGAGGCGGCTCATCGCTGTGAGCGCATTCCTGCAAATCGTGGGCCCAGCGCGGCGCGTCCCCGCGAACCAAGAACCGGCCCCTATCCGGGACGGATCAGGAACTTATCGGCGGATCCGAACCCACTTTCGTGCAAGACGACCTGCGCGCCGCGGCGGGACTCCTGCCCGATCGCGATCGGAGCCAGGAAGTTGGCGGTGGGCTCCGCGGGGGGAGGGGGGACCGTGCAGATCACGAGGATGATGAGCTCCTCGGTGTCGCGTAGGCCGACGAAGCTCGCAGCGCCCCGCGCCTTGTCGAGCGGATAGTCGGGCTTGAACAGCAACGGATCGATGACGACGAACGCGAGCCCCGGCGTGTCGCAGGATTGCAGCCAGCGGAACACCGAGCCTGGGCGATGGTCGATGAGGACGAAGGTGTGGTTGTCCGGGAACCCCGGGAGCCCCATGGGCAGATCGATCAGCCGGTCTTCGGGGACTTCGAGGCGACCGAAACGTGAGGTATCGAAACATCGGGTAGGGCTTCGAGGACGTCCAGGCTCGGGGCCATCGAGGCTCTCGCGTTCTCCTCCGCGATCTGTTGGTACAGCTCTTCGCGGAACACCGGCAGGCCCGCTGGCGCCGTGATCCCCAGTCTCACCTGCCGTCCCCGGATCTCCCGCACCACGATCTCGATTCCGTTCCCGATCAGAATCTTTTGACCGATCTTCCTTGTCAGTGTCAGCACCCTCGCCTCCTTGGCGTGCGGGGGACCGATTTGAACCTTCCCGCTTGGTCATGTTGCGTGTCACCGCGGTCCTAGCCCAAAGCTTGCATGCGGTCGGAGCGCTGCCGCGGCAAGGTCCGCTTTGGTCCGTGTCGTCATTGCCGGTCTGCATTAGAGCACATCGAGCAACGAGGGCCCAAGAATCCGCGCGGCGACGGTGACCGCGGCTTGCATGGAGTTCTCGGCCATCGAGAGGTTGGAGAACGCTTCGGCGGCATCCGCATCGACGAGGTCGCTCTCGAGCGACGTGTAAACGGTGACCGATTGCTCCGCAGCCGCCTCGGCGTCCCGGAGGCGCTGGACGCGTACACCGACGCGCGTACGTTCACCTACGACCTGGTCGTACCCCGATTGCACGGAATCGATCGTCCCGCGGATCGCATCGGGATCGTTGGCGACCAGCGCTGCCTCGAGCCCGGCAAGCATCGCCGGGACGTCGACGCTCCGTGGGTCTGCGGTCCGGGCGGCGAAGGCGTGGCTCGCCGAAGCACCGATGTCGGCGTACTGTCCTTGGCCGACCTCGGCACGGCGGACTTCGGCGTAGGTGTTCACGTCGTAGGTGAAGTTGCCGGTGGTGGAGTCGAAGACTTGAGCGTTCGTATTCACGTGGGCGAACACGTATTCGCCCAGGTGGCGCGTATTGATGAGGTCGGCAACGGTCTCGTGGATCTGACGCACCTCGGTCGCGTACGCCAGCCGCTGCTCGCCCGTGAGCGTCTCGTTCGCGCTCGAAAGCGCGATCTCCTGGGCGCGCAAGATCTGATTGCTCACCTCGGCGAGCGCGTCTTCGGCGGTTTGCAAGCGGGCGATGCCGTAGGTCGTGGAGGTTTGGTGCGACTTGGCGGTGCTCTTGAGCTCGCCCATGATCCGCGCCCGTGCGGCGGCTGCAGGATCGTCGGAGGCCGTGTTGACCCGCCGTCCCGTCATCGCCACCTCTTGCGCCTCTTGGGTGCGCAAGCGGGTGTCGTTGACCGTGCGGAACGCGGACCGATGCAGTTGGCTCGTGGTGACGCGGATCATAGTTGCAGCAACGTGTCGAACATCTCTTCGACGGTTCGGATGATGCGGCTCGCGGACTGGAACGCCCGCTCGAACCTGGTGATGTCGATGAGCTCCTCGTCGATCGAGACGCCCGTTTGTGACTCTTTGAGCGCGTGCAGCTGATCCACCTGGACCTGTGCTTGCGTTTCCCGGGTGCGCTGCCTTGATGCGGCCGATCCAATCTCGGCGACGATGGACGCGTACTCCTGGCCGAACGTGCGTTGGTTGCCGCTCGCGGCGTTCTGCTCCGCGAGTGCACCCATGGCCAGCGCATTGTCGTTGCCGCCGGCCGAACCCGCCGCGGTGGTGCTCGCGGCAAACCACTCGGGGTTGTCGATGAGGCCGGGTGCGAGCGAGATCGCCGAAGCTGCGTCCGTCGCGGTGGCCATCGGGGTGAAGAAACTTCGGCCCGTGCCTCCGTCGGTTCCAAAGCCTGTTTCGTGCAGGGCGTTGAATGCCGCGGCAAAGTCGAAGGCAAGCGCGTCGATACGCTCGCCGGTGTCGGCGATGATCCCATCGCGCAGCTCGATGAGTCCGCCGATCTTGCCGAGCCCGATTTCATCCGTGAGGTCCGAGCGGAGACCAGAGCCATCGACGACGTAGACTTGGGAAAGTCCGTTGCGTGCGGGATCGGGCTCGGTCTGGAGTTCCATCGCCTCGCCGCCCTGCACCAACGCTCGTCCTCCGCCGAGGAGCACGGTGATCGAGCCGTCGTGGGCATCGAGCGCGGTGATCTCCACTTGTTCAGCGAGCTGGGAGAGCAGTACGTCGCGGCGGTCGAGGTCCGCGCTCGGTTCTCCGCCGTCGACGAGGGACTGGCGCACGCTCGCGTTCAGCTGGGCGATCTCTTTGAGAATCTCGTTGGTCTCCGTTACGACCGATTGCAGGCGCACGTCCGCTTGCTGCTGCTCGCGGTCGACGGTCGAAGCGGCGACGTTGAAGTTTTCGACGAGGGACTGTGCTTCGGCGAGCAGGTCGGAGCGGAGCTGACGGTCCGCAGGGGCGGTCTGGAGCGCGCGCAGGCTTGCGAAGAACCGGTCGAAGGTCGTGCCGATGCCGCGATCGATGTCGCCGAGTTGCAAGTCGAGCGCGGCGAGGCCCTGAGACTGCGAGGATTGAGCGCCGAGGCGGCTGCGCTCGAGGTAGAGCCTGCGATCGATCCATTCGTCGGCGCGGCGACGGATCGAGTCGATCCCCACGCCCGAGTGCCCCGGGAGGTTTGCGAAGTGGACGTCACGCTTGGTGTACCCCTCGACGTCGGCGCTCGCCGTGTTGGTCGAGGCGACGGTGATCGCCGCCTGGTGGGCGAGGAGGCTGCTTCGCCCGGTTGAGAGGATTTGATGGATCGACATCAGCCGATCTCCGTCGTGAGTACGGCGCGCGCAGGGGTGAGTTTGGCGTAGCCATGAGCTCGCTTGCCGTAGGTGGGCCGTTCGGTGCCCGTCAAGGTTGCGACGAGCTCGCGGACGCTGCCCATCGTAGCCTCGAGCCGCCGCAGGTTGACCTGGCCACGCTCGCTCACGCGGTGTCGCAGGGCGCGGAGTCCATCGCGTTGCTGGGCCGTGAGCGTCACCCCTGCGAGCCGTTTCAGGGCGTCGTGCAGGGGGGCCTCGAGGGCCTCTTTCTCCAGCCGGGCCGCGTCGATGCCCGCGAAGTCGAGCTGGCGCAGCGCCTCGCCCTCGGCACACAGGATCGCGTCGAGGCGTTCGAGGAGTTGAAGGGCAGAAGCGGCGGGGGCCATGCCCTCTGCGCTTCACGATCCGTGCCAGGCGGCGGCGTCAGGTCTGCGACGCGCGCCCCGAAGCGGACGGTCCCGCGGCGCGGCCGCTTGGGACCGGGGTCCTCACTCCGTGTCCTCGTGCTGGTGCTCGTGCGAATGCTCGTGCTCTGCGTTGGCCGCGAGCGCGACGCGACCCCGCAGGCGACCCAGATAGCGGTGGGGATCCATCACCTGGCCGTCCCGCCGCGCCTCGAAGTGGAGGTGGGGGCCCGTCGCCTGCCCGGTCTGGCCCACGTCCGCGACGCACTCGCCTGCGTCCACGCGGTCGCCCTCGCGGACGTGGAGGCGTGAGGCGTGAGCGTATCGGGTCGTCACGCCATCGTCGTGGAGGATCTCGATGACCTTCCCGTATCCAGGTTTGTTCCCCGAAAACGTGACGACCCCGCGTTGGACCGCCCGGATCTCGGTGCCTTCGGCCGCGGCGATGTCGATGCCGGCGTGGAACTTTCGTTCGCCGCTGATCGGGTGGATCCGATAGCCGAAGTCGGAGCTCTCGACGCCCGTGACGGGGAGCTCGCCTACCGGGAACTGGATCCCGAGGATTCCGGTCGCATGGGGATCGCCCGTGACGGCGGGTGCGGCGTGGTGCGGACGCGCCTTCGCGTGGACGGCTGCGTGTTGGATGGCGAAGGGGGTGTGGATCGGGGCAGGAGCAGGAACCGTCGAGGGTCCGCCGCCACCGAGCTGGTGCTCGAGCATGCGGGACACACCGAGGCGGCCTGCGGTCTGCTCGGCCAACGCTTGGTCGAACATGTCGTAGACGGTATCTTGCGCGAACCCGCCGTCCTCATCCGGAACCGTCTGCCGCATCGCCTTGAACAGCTCGTGGAGGAGCAGCTCCTCGAAGGCCTTCCCGGCGACCTCGGCGTCTTCGGAGCGCGTCTGCGCCGAGTTTTCCGGCGCCGACGAATCGATGGGCCGCAGTGTCGGGATCATTGGATCTCGATCTCAGCACGAAGCGCGCCAGCTTGTTTCATCGCCAAGAGAATGGCGACGAGGTCTCGCGGGCGGACGCCGAGTGCGTTGAGACCCGACACGACGTCACCCAAGGTGGGTCCGGGGACGATTTCGTGGATCTCACCGCCCTCCTCCGTCACGTCGACCTCGGAGCGAGGAACGGTCACGGTCTCTCCGACGCGCGCGAACGGGGCGGTCTGGGACACCTCTTGGGTTTCGCTGACCTGTACGGTCAATCCGCCGTGGGAGATCGCGCAGCTCGTGATGCGGACCGCGGAACCCATGACGACGGTGCCGGTCTTCTCGTTCACGACCACGCGCGCCGAGTTGTCGGGCGTCACGTCCACGTTCTCGATCATCGCGATGAGCCCCACGAGGTCGCCTCTACGGTCGCTCGGGACCGCGATGTGGATCGTGGCGGGATCGGGCGTCGAAGCGATCCGTGCACCCACGCGGTCGTTGATCGCATGGGCCACGCGCGCGGCCGTCGTGAAATCTGGTTGCTTGAGCGTGATGGTGACCGGTTTGTCGGCGGAGAGGGAGAAGCCGAGCTCCTTGCTCACGAGCGCGCCACCAGGCACATGGCCGACGGTGGGATGGTTGCGGGTCACGCTGCTGCCGCTCTTGCCGCCCGCGGAGAATCCACCGACCGTCAGGGCGCCCTCCGCCCACGCGTAGATCTTGCCGTTGCCGCCCTTGAGGGCGGTGGGGAGCAGTGTTCCACCGAACAGCGACTTGGCGTTCGAGGTGGAGCTGATCGTCGCGTCGATGCGCTGTCCGAGGCCCGCGAACGGGGGGAGCCGGGCCGTCACCATCACGACGGCGACGTTGCGCGCCTTGATCTGTTGCGGGCTGATCATGGTGCCGAACTGACGGCTCAACATGTTCGCCATCATCTGCTGGGTCTGCACGCTCTGCAGGTCGTCGCCCGTGCCTGCCAGGCCCACGACCAGTCCGTAGCCTACGACGGCGTTCGAGGAGACGCCGCGCACCGTGGCGATGTCCTTGAGCCTGTCAGCCTGCGCGCTGCTCGGACCGAGCAAGGCGATCGCCAGGGCGATCATGGTGACCAAGCAGCGGTGGAACCGATCCGTCATCACATGGGCCATGCGAGATCCATTCCCCGGTGCAGCAGTCCTGGACCTTGCTTGTCGCTGATCACCCCGCGGCCGCTGAAGTCGATCCGCGCGTCGAGGACACGCTGAGACGAGACCGTGTTGCTCATGTCGATGTCGTAGGGGCGGACCACACCGCTGAGGTAGAGATGCGTCTCCTCGCGGTTGATCTGGATCGCCTTGGTGCCCTCGATGAAGAGGTCTCCGTTGGGTAGCACCTGCTTGACCTGGCACGGGATCGTGGCGGTCAGGTTGCCGGTGCGGCTAGTTTCGCCGTCGCCCTCGAACGAAGACTCATAGAGGGCGGAGACCAGCGCGGAGGAGTCGAGATCGGGGTATTTCCGCTCGAGCTTCTCCATCAACCCAAATAGATTGCTGATGCCAGCGTTGACTTCGCTGCGCTTGCTCGTCTTGGTGGACGCAGAATCTTCGGCGTCGGCTTCTTCCTCGACGCGGACGATGACGAGGTCCCCGAGCCTGCGGCTCCGGTTGTCCTCGATGACGTTCGCGGTGTGCTCGCCCCAGAGCAAGCCCTCTTGCGTGGCCTCGTCGACGGCATACTTGCCCGGCTCGTACTCGCGCACGGGAAACTTGTACGTCGTCATCGGGCCGGCGCATCCAGCGAGCAGCGCGAGGCAACACGTGGTGAGCAATCTCGTCGTCATGGCGCGCCTCCCAGGGATACGCGGACTTCGCTTGCGGAATGAATGACGCCGCGGAGCATCTCGCCACTTTCCGAACGCAGACGGATCGTGTCGCCGATGTTGCCGCTTTCGTCGGCCGTCGCGGTCCGCGAGATCCGTAGGCCCCGGCTGACGAACACGACGTGGATCGCGTTGCCGCGCTCGACGGCAGGGGGTGTCTCGAGCGCACGGGCTTGGACCGGCCTTCCGGCGAACGCGGGTTGAACGAGCCGCTTGCCCACGAGATCGGCGGGCCGCGTCACGGCACCCGAGGGGAGCCGTTCGAGCTCGGTCGGGGCGAGCTCGACGTCGGCGGGGCTGACCATTGCGCCGCGCGGGAGGTCTCCGCGCAGCGTCGGGGTTTGGGGGGTGCCCGTCAAATTGATGGTTGCCGTTTGGCGAGCGACGAGTCGCTCGTCCACATGCACGAGGACGCTCGCACGCACGCTGCGGCGCAAGGGTCCGAGCCGAACGTCGACCCGCACGGTGCCCGTGGGGAGCGTGAGGGCGGCGAGGCCCAGAACCTCGCCGACGTCGACACCGAGTGGGAGCTGGGGCGCGAGGGCGGCCAGCACCTCTTGTCGCAGCTGCTCTGCGTTCAAGTCGACGGCCGCGCGCGCGATGGTGTGCTGGGCGGGTAGTCCGTTCGCCAACGCTTCGTCGGCCCCGGCCCTACGCAGTGCGCTTCTTACGGCATCCCGCGAGATGATCGTCTTGCGACCGGGCGTCGGTGCTGGCGCGATGTCGATCTCCAAGTAGGCGCGGGGAGCCGTTGGAGATAGATCGCCAAACACCACTCGATCGCCGTAGACGGTCACCGCGTCGGCGGCCGCGAAGGCATACAAGGGCCGGGGCAGGTGGGCGTAGGCTGAGCAGGGTACGCCCACCACCAGAAGGAAAGCGATGACGTGTTTCATGGTCTACACGTTCGCCGTGGTCTGCATCATTTCGTCGCTGGCGCTGATCACCTTGGAGTTGACCTCGTAGGCGCGCTGACTCGAGATGAGGCTGATCATCTCTTCGACGACCTTGACGTTGGACATCTCGAGGAACCCTTGGCTGAGCGTGCCGAGCCCTTCGACCCCGGGAGGGTTGAGCTGCGCATCGCCGCTGGCCGTGGTGGGGCGCAAGAAGTTGCGTCCGAGGCTCTCGAGTCCGCCGGGATTGACGAAACTCGCGAGCTGAATCTGGCCGACTTCCGTGGCTTCGTTCTGGCCGGCAATCGTCACCGAGACGGTCCCATCGGCACCGATCGTCGCGTGGGTCGAACCGGGGGGGATGTTGATCCCGGGCTCGAGCGGATAGCCATCCGGCGTCACCAACTGCCCATCCTGGTTGATCTCGAAGTTACCCGCGCGCGTGTATACTTGCTCGCCGGCGGGAAGCGTGACTTGGAAAAACCCGTCGCCCTCGATGGCGACGTCGAACTGATTCCCGGTCTGCATGAAGTCGCCCGTGGTGAACGAGCGATGCGCGGAGACGGTGCGGACACCGGTTCCGACTTGGAGGCCGGTCGGGACCGTCACGCCTTGCGCCGAGGAAGTCCCCGGGGCGCGGACGGTCTGGTACAGCAGGTCCTGGAAGTCGGCGCGCTGCTTCTTGAAGCCGGTCGTGTTGACGTTCGCCAGGTTGTTGGCGGTGACGTCGATACGTTGCTGCTGTGCTTCCATGCCGGTGGCGGCGGTATGTAGGGCTCGAATCATGGGATCTCCACGGCGCTAGCGTTTGATGACGGCTTCGTCGAGCTTGCGGCTCTCGCTCATGAGCTTGGACGCGGTTTGATAGTCGCGATTGATCTCGATGAGGTCGACCATGCCGCGGACGACGTTGACGTTGCTGCCCTCGAGGTAGCCGGGGGCGAGGTCGGCTCGAGTGGCCGTCATTGCCTCCACCGGGGCCTGGAGGTGAGCACCCCCGGCTGGCGTAACTTTGGAGTCGTCGACGGTCACGACCGCGAGAACTGCGAGCGGCGTGCCACCCTGTTCGACGGTTCCGTCGGCGGTGACGCGCACCGGGCCCGCATCGGGCCGGGTTTGCACGGGCGAGAAACCGTCGTCCGGATTGCCCGAGAGCACCGAATAGCCCGAAGCGTCGACGAGTTGGCCGTCCGTCGTGACCTGGAAGCTGCCAGCGCGGCTGAGCAGGGGGCCGCCCGGTCCCTCCACCACGAAATAGCCGTCATCGCGGATCGCGACATCGAGGGGATTCCCGGTCTGCTCCATGGGCCCCGCGCTGCGGTCCACCACGGTCTCGGTCAGCGCGGTGAAGCCTTTTTGTGACGGGGTTCCATCGAGCGTCTGGACCAAGAAATCTTGGAAGACCACGTGTTGCTGACGGAATCCGGCGGTGTTGACGTTGGCCACGTTGTTGGACGCGACCTCGAGGCGACGCTGGGCCGCGAGCGCGGCCGACATCCCCATGTAGACGCTATTGGCCACCGCTGGACTCGTTCTTGAGCATGGTGCGGAGCTTGCCAGTCGCCTCGCCCATGATTTGACACACCCGCGACTCGGTGACGCCCACGTGGAGTCCGATCTCCTTGAGCGTCATTTCGCGTTGGTAGTACATCTCAAGGATCATTTGCTGACGCTCCGGGAGGTCGGCGATCGCGTCGCGCAGGCGGTCCTGCATCTCGCGGATCCCGGCGAGTTCGTCGGGACCCAGCGTCTTGGACGAGAGCTCGAAGCAGCGATCGCCCGAGCGATCGTCGGGGGCGAGGAGGTCGTCGAGGCTGAGTACCCGCACGTTGCCGACGCGGTCGACGAGCTTGCGGTAGTCCACCGCGCTCATGCTCATGCTCGAGGCGACCTCGGTCTCGGTCGGCGGGCGCCCCAGGCGCGCCGTCAACTCTTGACTCTTGCGCGCGAGGCGTTTGGCGGTGAGGCGAGCGTTCCTCGCCATGAGATCGTAGCGGCGCAGCTCGTCGAGGATCGCGCCCTTGATGCGGAACTCGGCGAACGTCTCGAACCGCTCCGCCTTCTTGGGATCGTAGCGGTCCATCGCGTCGATGAGGCCGAGCGTGCCCGCTCCGATGAGATCGTCGAGCGAGACGTGGCTTGGCAGGTTTCGGGCCATGCGGGTGGCGATCCGGCGCACGAAGTCGAGATACTTCGTGGGGTCGATCGTCGGCCGTGTGTTGGCGGCCGGCTCCTGCGTATCGATCGGGCTCTCGCCAGCGATCGGGGTGTTGTTTGCAGCTTCTCCGTCGACGGGTGGCACGGTTGGTCTGGGTCTCAGCAACGCTTTGCTGCGCGGTGGAGGGTTGCGGTGGCGGGGTGTTCTTCTAACGGTGGCGGCGGAGCTATGGGTCATGATCGAGCCTCCTGGCGGAGCAGACGACGCCAGAACAGCCGCATTGCTCCCTGTCGTTCGTCACGTTCGTCGCTGTCGAGTAGTCGTTGGGCAATCTCTGAAATCGCTCGCGATGAGGGGGAGTTCGGGAACGCCGAGAGCACCGGCTCGCCGCGCATGACGGACCGCCCGATCGATGCGTCACGCGGCACCGATCCGAGGTGGTCCAGGGAGATCGAGAGGAAGCGAGCCGAAAGGTTCGACAACCGCCGAAATACTTGCTCGCCTTCGCGGGCGCCTTGGACGAGGTTCGTGAGCACCTTCACCCGTCGCACACCGCAGCGCGTGCAGAGGACTTTGAGCATGCCGTAGGCATCGGCGACGCTCGTGGGTTCGGGGGTCACGACGATGACGATGTCCTTGGCCGCCGACGCAAAACCGATGGAGTTGCTGCCTACACCGGCGCCCGTATCGACGACGACCACGTCGAAGCGATCTTCCAACGTGTCGACGGCGGTGAAGAGCTCTTGACGTTGGACGTCCGCGAGGTTGGCGAGATCGTATTGGCCCGAGGCGCCTGGCAGCAGCCACACGTTCTCGGAGCCAGCGACCAGCACGTCTTCGATCTTTGCATCGCCGCGGACGAGCTCCGCCGTGGTGTAGGTCGGGGCCAATCCCATCACGATGTCCATGTTCGCGAGTCCGAGGTCGGCATCGATCGCGAGCACGCGCGCGCCTTGTTGGCCCATGGCGACCGACAGGTTCACGGAGATGTTCGTCTTGCCGACGCCGCCTTTCCCCGAGGTCACAGCGATGACGGTGGGAGCGATTGACGTTTTTGCGGGGCGGATCGGAATGACGGATCCGCGATCTTCCTCGGATGGGTCGTGGGCGTCCAAATGGCTCATGGCTTCGGTGTTGTCAGACGTGGCTACGGTTTCGCGGATGGGTTTCATGCTTGAGCGCCTCCGAGAAGAAGGTCGATGATGAAATTCGGGGTTGCGGTGGCGAGGTCTTCGGGGACCTGCTGTCCGGTCGTGGCGAAGCTGAGTGGCGCACCGGAGCGCATACGGGCGGCGAGCACGGTGCCGATCGCCACGGCTTCGTCCACCTTGGTGGCGAGAATCGACGCCGGTTGGGTCGCGGAGTAGAGATGCAAGATCCGCTCGAGTTCCTCGATGCGGGTCGATGCCGCGACGCATAGGTGGGTCGTTACCGGTTCACCGGCGCGAGCGAGTCTGCGCGCGAGCGTGGCGAAGTCTTCGCGGCGCGAGGGCGAAATCCCGGCGGTGTCGACCAGGATGAGGTCCACGTCGCGAAAGCAGGTGAGGGCGCGGGCGAGGCCGCCGGCGGACGTCGCCGTCGCGATCTCGATCCCCAAGAGCTGCGCGTAGGCGCGGAGCTGGGTCGTGCCACCGATGCGCTGATCGTCGAGGCTGACGAGCGCGACGCGCTTGTGCTCCACGAGGTGGGCGACCGCCGCGAGCTTGGCGATCGTCGTCGTCTTGCCGACGCCGGTGGGTCCCACGAGCGCGGCGACGCGGCTACCTTCGGAGCACAGTGGCGCCGCTGGACCGACGAGGCGGTGGAGGAGCGCGCGCAGCTGGAGTTCTTCGTCGGCGCGACCGTGCGGTGATTGACCGAGGTCGGGGAGCTGCTGCAGCCACGACTCGGCGAGGTCCCTCGGCACCATGGCAGCGAGCAGGCGACGGCGCAGGGCGGCGTGTGGGAGGACCTGCCCGAGCGAGGTCGCAGCCGCCACGGCGACGACGGGGTCTTCGACGATCGAAGCACGCAGCGGTCGCTCGGGGGCGGCCGCGCGCTGGATCCGACGCGCGCGCTGCCCGGCGAGCAAGGGTGCCCGCTCCTCGGACGTCGCCGTCGTGGGAGCCGTGGTGGGGGCCGCGTCGGTCTCGGTGTCGGTTTCTTGCTCCGGACCTGGGCCAGACGCGGTGACCTGGATGAACGAACCTCCGAGGAGCCCGAGCGTCCGACCCGAGACGCGCTTGGTCTCGAGGATGACTGCATCGGGTCCGAGCTCGCGGCGGACGAGCGCGAGCGCCTCTTTGATCTGCCGGGCTTGGAATGTTCGGGTCTGCATGTGTGGTCTCCTAGGCGGCGAGCTTCACGACACCCAACGTCTTGACGTTCACCCGGGGGTCGATCTCGCTGAAGCTCAACACTGCAAGACCCGGTGCATGTCGAGCGGCTAACATCGCGACAGTCCGTCGAATGTCTGGCGCCGTGAGCATCAAAGGCTCCGCGCCGCTTGGACCCATGTTCGCAATCGCGTTTTCCATCGCTGCCACGACCTTTGGAATGAGGTTCGGGTCCACGCCGGGGCGATTCCCGACACCCTGCGCCGCGTTGCCGTTGCCCCCTGCGGCGGCCCCATTTCGGATCGGCCCCGCGGATAGCCCGCGAATCGCCGTCTCGACGTTGGGTGCGAGCACCAGCGCAGGGACCTGCCCCGCGTCATCCAGGAAACGCGCGGTCAGTTGGCGCGCCAACTTAACGCGCACGAGTTCCGTCAGTTGGTCGGGATCCTTGACGGTCGTTGCGTGGTCGGCGATCGCTTCGAAGATCGTTCGGAGATCGCGGATGCTGATGCCTTCGCCAAGGAGGTTCTTGAGCACCTTGATGACCTCGCCGAGCGGGAGCAGGGTCGGGATGACCTCTTCCACGAGCTTGGGGTGGGTCTGACCGAACGCCTCGACGAGGCCCTGCGCCTCCATGCGTCCCAAAAGTTCACCGGCGTGGGACTTGAGCAGCTCCGTGAGGTGCGTGGCGGCGACCGTCGCAGGATCGACGACCGTGTAGCCGAGCAGCTCGGCGCGCTCGCGGTCGCCCGCGGCGATCCAAACGGCGGGCATGCCGAACGCGGGATCTTCGGCGGCCTCGCCTTTGAGTTTTCCGGACGCGTTTCCGGGATTGATCGCCATCAATCGTCCGATTCGTAAGACGCCTTCCCCGATTTTGTTTCCGGAAAGGAGCAGTCGATACTTCGAAGACTCGAGTCGCAGGTTGTCGCGGATGTGGATGGGTGGGACGACGATGCCGAGCTCCGGAACGAGCTGTTTGCGAATGCCAGAGATGCGCTTGATCAGCTCGCCGCCGCGTTTGCGGTCCACGAGCTGCACCAGATCGAACCCGACCTCGAGCGCCAAAAGGTCGACCCCGAGCAAGTCGTGCAGCGGAGGTTCTCCGCCCCCGTCTTTGCGCTCGGCGCCTTTGGCTTCCGGTGCCACCTCGGCGCGCTTGATCTTGGTCGCGGCGCGACGGGACATCGCCAAGCAGACGCCACCGAGCGCCAAGAAAGCAAACGTAGGCATACCGGGGACAATCGCCATCGCGCCCAGGGCAATGCCGGCGACGAACAGCGGCTGCGGCTCATCGAGGAACTGGGATGCGAGCGTGCTCCCGAGGTCCTCCCCGGACGTACCTCGCGTCGCCATCAAACCGGCGGCGACCGAGACCAACAGCGCGGGCACTTGCGAGACGAGGCCGTCGCCGACCGTGAGGATCGTGTAGGTCTCCACCGCATCGGCGATCCCCATGCCCTGCTGGGTCACGGCGATGAGGATTCCACCTACGATGTTGATCCCCGTCACGATGAGTCCGGCAACGGCGTCACCTTTGACGAACTTGTTCGCGCCGTCCATCGCCCCGTAGAAGTCCGCCTCGTCCGCGACCGCCTTACGGCGCTTGCGTGCGACCTCCTCGGTGATGTGCCCACCCGCGAGCTCGTTGTCGATCGCCATCTGCTTGCCGGGCATGGCGTCCAAGGTGAAGCGCGCGGCGACCTCGGCGATTCGGCCGGCACCGTTCGTGATCACTTTGAAGTTGATGATGATGAGGATGATGAAGATGACGACGCCGACGAGGTAGTTGCCGCCCACCACGAACGCGCCGAACGCCTGGATCACGTGGCCCGCAGCGTCTGGACCCTCATGGCCATGCAGCAAGATGAGGCGCGTAGAGGCGATGTTCAGCCCGAGCCGCAGCATCGTCGAGACGAGCAGGACCGAGGGAAACGACGAGAACTGCAGCGGCTCGCTGAAGTTGATTGCCATCAAAAAGATGAGCAACCCGAGCGTCACGCTCACCGTGAGCAGCATGTCGAGCAGGAACGGTGGGAGCGGCAGGATCAGCATCAGGACGATGCCGACCATGCCGAACGCGACGATGCGACCGGTGGTGGTGTCTTCTTTCGGTTTCTTGGCTTCGCTCATGCCGACAACCTCGCGTTACGAAGGCGATAGAGATAGGCGATGACCTTGGCGACGACCTCGTAGAGCTCGGCCGGGACCTCTTGTCCGACCCTGGCTCCAGCGTGGATGGCCCTCGCGACCGGCGGATTGGCGACGATGGGAATCTGGTGCTTCCTCGCGACCTCCCGGATCCGGGCCGCGACCTCGTCTTTGCCTTTGGCCAGCAGCTTCGGCGCGCCGGTCTGTCCGAACTTGTATTCGAGCGCCACCGCGTAGTGGGTGGGGTTGACCACCACGACATCGGCCTTGCGGGTCGCCGCGATCATCTGGCGACGCCCGATCTGGCGCATCTTCTGGCGCATCCTGGCCTTGACCTCGGGGTCGCCCTCTTGCTGCTTGAACTCGTCCTTGACCTCTTGCTTGGTCATCTTCATCTGTTCGTGCGTGCGGTAGCGGTTGATCGCGTAGTCGGCGACCGCCAGCACCGCGGAGGTGAGCAGGGCAGCCAAGACGAGCACGAACAGCACATGACCCACGAACGCCAGCGCTTGCCCGAGCTCGAGCCGCGAGAGCGAGAGGAACCCCGGGAGGTAGCCGCGCAAGACGATCCAGAGCGTCAGGCCGAGCACGGCGGCCTTGAGGGCCGAGAGGCCCAGCTGGATGAGGGCCGACATGCTGAACATCGCGCGCTGTAGGCCGGCGATTGGATTGAGGTGCTCGAGCTTGAATCCGTACGCCTTGCTGGCCCAGTTCCCACCCGTCTGCGCCACGCCAGCGACGATCGCCACACCTGCGGTCGTCGCGAGAATCGTCCCCGAGAGGCTCAATACGGCCCAGCCGGCCTGCAGCAGGACGACGGGGAGCATCGTTTTGGGGTCCGACTGCGGCACCTGCTCGACGTTGGTGGCGAACTGGCGGAACACCTCCGTGACGCGTTGCGTCAGGGAATGGCCATCGAGCACGAAGATGAGCAGACAGGAGAGGCCAATCGCGACCCCACCGATGTCTCGGCTGGTGGCAATCTTGCCTTCTTCTGCGTACTTACCACGCCGCTTGCTCGTGGGTTCTTCGGTCTTCTCGCTCTCGGACACGGCGGGCCGAAGGCATTGCAACCTCCGGGCCCAGCGGAGCTTGGTGTACCCCGGCGCAGGGTGTGGGGTCGCTTCGCGTGTTTGGGACCAGGCGGTTGCAATGGGGACGGCGAGGTGTGTCCTGTCCGCACCGACACGAAGACGCCTGCGTCTGCCTTCTCCGTCGTGGGAGGCGCCGCTCCACCGGATGCGTCAGAGGTCGCCCGTCGCTCGTCGAAGCGACTTCAGCAGCTCGAGCAGCGCGTCCTGTTGCGCTTCCGGGAAGTCCCGGAGGTAGTCACGAAAGTGGCGCAGGAGCTTGGGCGGTACCACTTGTCGCAGCCGCTTCCCTTCGGCGGTCAAGGTGATCCGCGTGCTCCGGGCGTCGCCAGGATCGCGACTGCGTTCGATCCAGCCGTTTCGGTCCATGCGCACGAGCATGCGAGACACGGCTGGAGCGTCTTGCATCGTCACGCGAGCGATCTCCACCTGGCTCAGCGTGCCGTGGCGCCATAGCGTCGCGAGGGCCTGCCATTGCTCAGGCGAGAGTTGGTGCTCTCGCAGCGCGCGCGCGAGTTCGCGGCGAAACGCGTTGGCCACCCGCACCAGGTTGAATCCAAGCTGGTCGTCGAGATCCAGCGCTTTCATCGTGCCACCGCGTAGGCTGGGGAGCGTCGTGGCCATAGCAACACGGCCAGAGCCGCGATCGCCATGGCCGTGCGCGCGTGGTGCCACGAAAGCCAGCGTGCGAGCAAGACCGCTGCGCGATCCCCCGCAATGGGGTCGCCTGCCAGAAACTCCGCGTTGATCGGAAAATGCACGAGTGCCGTGATGCCTCCGATCGCAGCGAACGACCCAAGGACGAGAAAGCGCGCGGCGACGAACGGGCCGCGGCGGAATGAGGCAAGCGCAGCCAGGAGGGCTCCGGTGGTGACCCCGAGCAGCAGGAGTGGCCCCATGAGTCGACCCATGGAAGGAAGAAGGTTTTGCATGATGCCGCCCGCGGTCGCGGGATCCAGTGACAGTAGACCGAGCAGTGTCACGGAGATGCAGAGGCAGCCGCCAGCGAATCCAGAGGCGCCGAGGACGTGGACGAACGTCAGGGCACGATGCATGTGTCCATGATAGTTGTGCGGACAATAGTTGTCCAGGCAATTATGTTGTTGAGCGCAACAGGGCGCGGCTTGCGAGCCCCCCGCAACTGGGCTATGGAGCTCCTCGTGCGGTCATCGCGTCATGGCATCGTGTTCGCGGCTGGGAGTCTTTCGTGCCGGCCGAGTCCGCCGTCGCTCGAACCTCCGGGACGCGCCACCGCGCACGCCGGGCCGGAGCCGCGTGCCAGGGTCCAGCAGCTACGGGGTAAACCGAGTCGGCTACGGGCCGGTGCAGGACGCCCTGGAAGTGCTGATCTTGGGTCCTTGGAGCAAGGACAGCGGTGTCGTGTTCAGGGAGCGCTGGATTGACGCGAAGCCGATCGACGTTCCAGTACCCGCAAGGTTGGAACGGCTCGAGGTGAAATGAACCTCGAGGTCGGTCGACACCCCGCGCGGGCCTCCGAGGCGACGCACGGCTGTACCGAGTGAACAAACGGCTCCTGGAGGTTGCGCTCCCGTTCGTCGCGATCATGCTGACGCCTTCGACGAGATGACAACAGAAACACCAAAGACGGCCGGTCAGCTGCTCTTGCGATGGGGTCTGGGCGTGGAGCGATCGGTGCGCGATGCGGTTGGCAACGATGCAGCCGGCCAGTCGCCTCGTGCCACCCCGGAGTTCGATCTCGAAGCCGCACCGGCGAGCGACGGCGATCGCCTGTGGGCAGCGTTGGGGCACTTAGGAATCTTCGGAGGCGCGTGGTTGCTCGCACCCCTCGTCGTCTATCTCATCAAGCGCAACGGGTCGCCGTTCGTTCGCTGGCACAGCTTCCAGGCGGTGGTACTGGCGATTTGGACGTTTTGTATGTCCGTCTTGTCCGGCGGCATCGTCCTGCTCGCCTTCGTCCTGGCGTTCATCTTGGGCAAGCTCGGGTTCGCCTCGGCCGCCGGAGTCGTCGTGCTCCTCAGTTTTCTTCCCATCTTCTGCGTATGGGCATTCTCGCTGCTGATGTCGGTCGTCGGCGGTCTAAGGAGTCTGCGCGGGCGCCCGTTCACGATGCCCGTCGTCGGGCGGGTGGCCAGGGGCGCGATCGACCGTCGTGAGCGCCACGCAATCGCGTCTCCGCGATCGTGATCCTCCTCGTGCGTCGACCAGGCGGTGGAGCGGGGCGGTGATGTGCTCCACGATCGCCACCTTCCCCGGCTATTCCCAGTCGGGAGACACGGAGAGCACGGTCGCCGCGAAGGGAGGGCTCGGAAGTTGCACGGCGGCGCCATGCACGGTCCACGCGTCGAGGTCCACCGTCACGACCGCGGCGGTTCGGCGATCGAGCACGTAGGCGCGACCCGCTGCCTGGTAGACCCCCGCCACATCCGCCGGATCGAGGAAGGGCTGGGCGACCGCCAGGGGCAAGCCGACCACCGCAAACCCGGGCAGTGAGACGCGTCGCAGTTGTCCGTCCTCGCCGAGGACCAGCAGGTGAATGCCGTCTTCGTCGAACGCGAACGCTTTCTGGCCGACGCCATCGGGGAGGGTGCCGGTCTGGACGAGCTTCGTCGCGGGATCGATGTAGACGAGCGCTGGGCCGAAGTCACCCGCGAAGAACGGACTCGTCTCCAGTGTCTTCATGCCCCACGCACGTCCTACGGCGCCCGCGGGCCACGGCAAGACCGACGAGGTGATCGCCGCGCCGTCGACCGTGAAGAGCAGCACGCCCTCATCGCATGCGAACGCGACGTAGTGCTCCTGCGCAGCTTCCCCGTGGAGCTTCGTACACGCAGCACTCGTGTGGACGATGGTCTCCGGCGCATGGAAGTCGCGAGCGACGACGCCCACGGGGATCGTGGTTCCCCATCCCTCGGCGGCGTCCGCTTCGGTGCCCTCCTGACCCACCGTGATCAGAAGATGATCATGCAGGGGAACCGCCACGCCGTGGTGCGGCATGTTGGTCGTCACCACCTGGGGCACGACCGCGGTGCCCGCAAGCAGGGCAGTCTCGGACACGAGCCGCGTTTCACCCAGACCGTCGAAGAAGACCGCGGTGAGGCCATCGTGGCCGACCACATGGGCGGGGTGGTCCCCCATCAAGGAGAAGCCTAGCCGTTGGGCATCGGTCTTGGTCACGTGGAAGTGGCCTTCATGGAGGGCGATGCTCGTGCCCGAGTGCACGACCTCGACGAGCCCAGTCTCGTAGTGAACGAGCCATCCGAGGCTGGATTCGGGACCTCCGTTCACGTACGCACCGGCCGCCCCTGCGGCGACGGTCGTAAGGCCGAGCGTGTCGAGGTCCAGGACGTACGCCTCCGGAAGCGAAGCCGACGAGACGACGAGGCGCCCGCGGGTCAGCTCGCCTTCATCGATGTGACCCGTTTCCGTTCCGCTTTCTACGCAGGTTCCGTCGACGTCTTCGTAACCGTCGTCGCAGTGACAATGCGGTTCGACGCCCGCACCCCCGTGCAAGTGACCATGAGGTCCGCACTCGGACGACTCGTCGTCGTGGCTATCGCTGTCGCAACCGAACGCCAGCGGCAGGACGCCGATCAAGAGTCCACGCCAGAACGAACCTGCACGATTGAGCTGCTGCATCGCGCGGAACATACTCGCGTCGACTTGATGATGCAATCATATTGCACATGAAACTTCGGTGCAAATGGCGCAGGGGCTTCGCGCGGAACGCATTCCCCAGCTCGCGGCGTGAGAACGTACGTGCTCGAGCCTAGCTCGTCGGACCCGGAGCTTCCCCGAGGGTCCACCCGGGTCCCGTCCAGGCTTCTTCCCGCGAAACACGCGGGGACTCGATGGCCACCGGTTCCGCGCCGCGGTCGTTGGGTGCGATGGCCTCACGCACGACGCGAAACAGGGCCGTCCCGAAGGCGATGTCGGGTGCCTTCGCGACGAACTCGATGCGCTCCCGAAGGCCTCTGCGTTGCATCTCGAGGGCGCGGTGGTGGCAGAACGGGTTGTTGCCGGGACGCCCCAGCAGCGGCTCGGAGACGGCCGTGCATCCCGCGAGACACGTGTCTGCGTAGTAACACTCGCGGCAGTAGCCCCACAGATCTTCGCGGGTCCGGTTGCGGAGCGAGGTCATCTGCGGGGCTTCGTTCCAAAGCTTGGCGAGTCCATGTTCGCGCCAGGAACCCGCGACGTTGGGTGGCCCGCCGAGGCTCGGGCAGCTCTTGAGGGCGCCATTGCTCTCGATCCCGAGCGAAGAGCGACCCGCGTCGCAGCCGGAGTAGTGGCCCGTCTTACGCCGCTGATGGCGACGCAGCTTGTGCTCGTACGGTCCGAAGTATCCGAGCGAGTTTCCGGGCCAGATGCGAATTCCAAGCGCCTCTGCGCGATCGATCACGCGATCGAGGATCTCGAACACCTCGATGAGTTGGTACGGCTGGAGCACGAGCTCGTGGTGGTCGGCGGCGTTGCCATGGGGAACGGTGATCTGGAGCTGCCAGGAATGGATGCCCTCGATGGCGAGGAGTTCGAGCAGCTCGGGCAGCTCCCTGAAGGTGTACGCGTTGATCTGAGTGTTGGCGGAGATGTTCGATCCCGCGGCACGGAGATGACGCATGGCCGCAAAGGCGCGCGTCCAGCTGTTGGGTGTGTTGCGGACGCGGTCGTGGCTGTCTCGAAGGCCATCGATGGAGATGCTGACGCTCTGGATCCCGGCTTCCACCGCAGCTTCCGCGCGCTCCTTCGTCAGGTTGTATCCACCGGTGACCATCGTCGCCGTCATCCCGCGCTCGCGAATACGCCGTGCGACCAAGATGAAGTCGTTTCGAAGGTAGGCCTCTCCTCCGATGAGGACGACCTCGCCGACCCCCATGTCGGCCATCTCGTCGACCAGGGCAAGCGCCTCCGCGGTGCTGAGTTCGTCGGGGCGCTTGCGACCCGCCCGAGGTCCGCAATGTAAGCACTTCTGGTCGCATGCGAGCGTGAACTCCCACACCGCCAGCCGTGGTCTCGGGCGTTCTCCAGGTTGGAGCGGCACGATCGCACGCGTCTTGGTGGCGGGGAGATGATCGACGATGGGGAGGTGCTTGCGGACGTCTCGGAGGGCCATGAGATTACTCGGTTTCTTCGGTGTCCGTTTCGGTCTCGGTCTCGTCGGGGGCATCCGTGTCGAGTTCGGTGTCCGTGCCTAGCTCGGTGTCGGTGTCCGGCTCGGTGTCGGTGTCCGGCTCGGTGTCGGTGTCCGGCTCGGTGTCGGTGTCCGGCTCGGTGTCGGTGTCCGGCTCGGTGTCGGTGCCCGGCTCGGTGTCGGTGCCTGGCTCGGTGTCCGAGTTGTTCCCCGAGGTCGTGCTCGACGTGTCACCGGTCGTGTCGTAGTTGTACGACGTCGGTGGGGGCCCTGCGTAGTAGGATCCGGAGTAGTCGTCGTTCGAGTCGTCGTTCGAATCGTCGTCGGTCAGGGTGACGTTCGAGTCGACGTCTTCCTCCTCCGAATTCGTGTCGTTCGTATCGGTATCGGTATCGGTATCGGAGTCGGAATCGGAATCGGAATCGGAATCGGAACCCTTGGACGAGTTGCCTTCGGAGTCGTCCGCGTTTCCGCCGTCGGGCGTACACCCGAAGGCGAGGGCGCTTGCACAGACCGAAACCCGGACCTTTCGGAGCAGCTCCGCGGGATCTTGCCATGTGGAGGGTCCACAGAAAGGGCAGAAATCTTCTTGTAGATAGTAATGACGTTGACAGTGTGAGCATTGTTTCATGTTATGTGCCTGCTTTCATCGGGTCCAGGGTAGGTGGTGCCGTGCCCCACCCAGTGGTCGGAGAATCCGGGGAATAGAAGCCAATGTGCCAATCTTTCCGGACCTTGCGGATGTCGACCAGGAGCCACTGCGTCCCGCGAGCGACCGGCAACTCGAGGGGCACGAGCGAAGGGAAGTGCTCGGTGGCTCGATAGTGGAATGGGACCTCTCGTTCGTCGTAGAGAAGCCGCTGCGTACCGTCCTCGTGGACGAGCGAGATCTTCGCTCCCCAATAGAACACCCCATGGATGCGTAGCGTCTCGGCGCGGGCGGCATCGATGGGCATCGCGAGCCACGCACCTTCGCGCGGCTCGAGCAGGGATTCCACCTCGAACTGGCCGCGGTGGGCCGTGATGGGCTGCCAGCCACGGGCGGCTTGCGTCTCGCGGTAGAGGTAGCCAGCCGGGACGGCGGTCATGGGATCGACCTTCCGAATCTCGAGGAGCGGAACGCCTTCTCGCTCGATACGATGGACGACCTTTCCCGGCAGGAGCGTTTCCCACCCCTGCCGAACTTCCGACAAATAGTATCCAAACGTTGGGGTGTTGAGGGAGATCCCGTGGCGATACGCCAAGAAGGCTGCGGTCGTCGCTCCGTTTCCGACGGTATGGAGGTGGATCGGACCTTCGGCGTGCTCTGCGAGCCACGAAAAACCCTCCGCGTAGGTCTCAGAGTAGTGCGCGACGTCGAAACTCCCGTGCGCACCCCCGAGGCCTCCGACGAATGGGTTGAAGTAGAGGCTCTGGTAGGGATGGAGGTTCACCATGTCCACCGTCGTTCCGCCCACGCAATATGCAGTCATGGCGACCACGACGGCGCGTGAGCGCGCTGTGGCCTGCCAAACGAGACCGAGGGTGTGCGCGGCGAGAATCGCCATGGCCGGCGCTACGAACAAAAACTGTCGCGAGGTATCGTACAGGGTGACGCGGGTGAACAATGGATAGATCGCGGGGCCGACGATCAAGCCGATCACGAGCAACCACGGGAACGCCAGGCGGAACGAGACGTTCGCCAACTTCCATACCGCCCAGGAGCGCTCGAGGATTCCGAACACACCGGGAACCAACACGGCGGGAGGTAGCGTCACGCCGAGCCATACGAGGACGTAGTAGCCCGGTGCGTCGTGAAAGGGGTGGAGCTCGCCGAGCAGCAGGCTCCGCGAACCACGGATGTGGCGCGTCAGCGCGGCGGAGGCCTCGAAGAGATGCCACGGCGATCGAACCCAGAGGACCGGCCATGCCGCGTAGACGACACCGAAGGCAATCACGAGAAAGAGGACGACCTGCACGGCCGCGCGACGGCGCGCAGGTGCCATCGCCTTCCATGGGTACCGGCGATCCCATCGAAGGACAGGAGCGACGATGGCGAAGACCCCCAGAAGGAAGAACACGGCTCCGAGCGGACGAATCGCCGCACATGCGCCACAGCCGAGCGCGGCCCACACGGTCGACTGCCGCGACGGGTTCGCCGTGGCGCGAACGAGCCCCAAGGTGGCCCAGACCACCCCTGCGAGAAATGGAATGTCCTTGGGGTTGGCGAACGCCGAACCATAGAAGCGCGGCGTCGTGACCAGCAGAACCACCGCGACGCAGCCTATTGCGGGGGAGCTCAAGCGTCGGGCGAGGAGGTGAGTCCCGGCGAGACCGAGGGCGGCCGTCGCGAGGCAGAGGACGTGTCGCCCCCGAAACGGGTCGCGCCCTCCCAGCAACTGGCGATCGAGGCGCTCTGCGAGGCCCCCCAGCTGATCGAAGAGAACGCCGTAGTACGCCTTGGTGCCTTCGACGTGCGCGTCGACGCGTCGCTCCGCGATTGCGCTCCACCACCGGCGAGACGCGAGCATGCGCAGGGTTTCGTCGGTCGTGACGCCGTAGTCGCCCAGGGTCAGGAGCCCAACCGAGACGAAAACCACGATGACGATGACGACAATTCGATCATACCAGGTCATGAGAAGCAAGTAAGCTCAAGGAATAGAGACGCAGCGTAGACCCTCTCCAAGCGTCCGGCAACTCATCCGAACCACGACGTTTGTGTCGTGATGCAGGACCACCCGACTTCTGGGGGAGCCCATTCGCCTCGGGATGCGGCGTGCGCCCGATCGAGCGACCGAACGTGTCGCCCCCGAAGCGATGGCTCGACGGGCTGATGGCGCGTGTGGTGGGCATGACGCGTGCCCAGCTTGGGCCAAGCGCATGCCCCGACTCCCCGTAGACCTTGCTATGATTGGCCCAATGCGCCCAACGAAACCGCAGGACTTCTCTTCGTCCGCAACGGTCGTCTGCACCTCGTCTCCGCATTTGAGCCTTGGGCTGCTAGGAAGCGCTGCGCTTGCGCTTGCGCTGCATCTGCTCGGTTGCCGTCCCGCGCCACCCGATCCTCCGGAGGCTTCGGGACTGTTCTGCTTCAACGCCATGCCCGGGTACCTCGACTGCTCCAACAGCGAAGCCGAGTGCGCAGAGTTCCGCGAAGGTGCGATCGCCTTCCACGTCGAGCGTGGGGCCGCACCGGAGGAGCTCGACGCTCTCCTTGGAGCGTGCCAACGCGTCCGGGCGTGGTGTTACCGCAATGGAGAAGGGCATTTCATGTGCACGGAATCCGAGGCCGAGTGCGAGGAATCCCGCGAGGTCGCGGGTGGCGGCTCGGAACCGTGCACTCAACCGACCTCTGTACCGTAGCCCATCACGAGCAGGTCTGGGGCACCCAGTCACAGACTTCCGTGACGATGGAGCATTGTTCGGGGTCTACCTCGCAGATCGATGCCTCGATCGCGTCACACGCTCCGGGGGCCAACTCGCATGCGTTTGGGCCGAATCCCGGGTCGAGCATGGCTTCTTGGCAATCAAGGAAGAGCTCCCGGCAGTCCGAGACGTAGACTCCGCAATCGTCCGGCATGAGCTCGCAGTAGACCCTTGCTTGCACGAGGCACGGGTCGAGCCATTCACCGCATGGGTACGAGATTCCGGTCGCTCGGATGAAATCGAGGACGCGCTGCTCCCAGTCCTCGTACTCGTCCCAATCCGAGGGGGTACAACGTGTCATCAATACGTCGCATTCGAAGCGGGCGTCGCAGAGCAACTCGGGAGCCTCCGCCTCGGCGCAGGTCGCAAAGGCTTCGTCATAGCAAGATGAGATCGCGGAGTACGAGCAATCGGCGGCGGTGTCCGAGCTCGACGAGCTCGGGCTCGAGTCCGACGCCGGCGGAAGGTCCGTCGTCGCGTTCGTGGCGGCCACCGAATCGGTCTCGTCGAGGGAATCGCCGAGATCTTGGTCGTCACAAGCCAGGAGCAAGGTCGCGAGGACGACCGCAGCAGAGTTTCTGAAGCATGAGGCGTTCATCGTGGGTAGAGGTGTCCGTGGCGGGATGGTTTTCCAAGTCCATCCGACGAAAGGTCTGGTGTGGTCATGAAGGACCCCACGCAAGTACGGCTCAAGCGCTCATCCAAGCCGGAGTTCGGAAATGCATCGGCGAACTCGGTCGCAGCGTGGCGGGCGTCCTCCTGCCGGTCGAGGGCGCACAGGGCTTCGATGCGTAGCGCGGCCCGTCCGTCCGCGAGCGGGCTCGCTGCCCACGAGAGGTCTGCACTTGCTTCGAGTTGCTGCAGGGCGCCCTGCGGATCGCTGTCTCGAAGCGCGCGGGAGGCTGCGGCCAGACTCCGCGTCTGCAACGCGAGCGAGTCCTCTGCGATCGGCATCTCGCTCGACGGTAAGACCGCCTTCGAAGCGCTGCGCCGAGGTGTCGTCGAGACCTCGCGGGGAACCAACGGTCGCGCGTCCGTGCGTGGGTCGAGCTCGAGGATGCCCGCTTCCGCGGGAGCACCGGGGGGCGGCGGGACAGGGACGCCTCGCGGACGTGCCGCGGCGGCATGGGCGCGAGGTGGACCCGAGGCTTCGCTCGTTGCAGGGCTGCGCGCGAAGCCGATGGCGGTTCCGCCCACCGTCGCGGCGATGCACAAACCCGCCGTGGCGAGCCACGACGCCTTGGCGGAAGGCGCGAGCAACGAGGAGATCGCAGCCCACCCGCGGGCATTCGCGCGGGGTCGTTGGGAGCGACAACGAGCGACGGAAGCGTGTGCGACGGAAGGGTCGAGACCTTCATGCAGTTTGGCCTGCAGCGCCTTGAGCCGCGCGTAGGCGGTGCTCAGCTTGAGGTCGAGGGCTTCCGCCACTTCGCGTCCCGTCAACCCCTCGATCTCCGAGAGCACGAACAGCTCTCGGTCGACGCGAGGGAGCGTCCGGAGGAAGTCATCGATCGCGAGGACGGCTTCGTACTTGGGACCAGGGCGGGCCTCGCGGGCGAGCTCCCCCGCCGCACCGTGCTTGCGTGCGCTACGCTTGGCTGCACGGCGGTAGTTGCTCGCCACCCTCCGTGTCACCGAGTAGAGCCATGGCCGTAGGTTCGAGGTGGCGTCCGGAAGCCGGCGAAACGCGACGAGGAACACCTCCTGTGCGGCGTCGTCGAGGTGAGGCGTCGCGACACCCAGGCGCTTCGCGGCGGTGACCACAAACCCGAAGTGGCGTCGGTATAGGGTCTCGAAGGCGCAAAGAGAGGTCGCCACGTTGGAGCCTTTGTCCACGCTCACGGGATTTTCTAGTGCCTCGACCGATGAATTCTGACCTTGGAGGACGGTGCGGAGCACGCGCGATTGCGGCGGCCTGTCGGAGTTTCCGAGCGCGCACCTCAGGGGTTGATCTCCAGGCCGCCCGAGAGGCTGAAGGTGACGGGAAAGGGCGTCATCGCGGGGACGTCGTCGATGAGGAACCGAGTCCCGTGCACGGTGATGCCCACTTGCAGGTTGGCATAGCCGCGGACGCGACGGCCACCGGAGATTCCGAGGGTCGCGACGGGGCCCGTCCAGAATCCGTGTCGAACGCTCGGTTCGCGCAATCGCCGGCTCTCCGCGCGGATCCAGCCAGCGTCGAAACCGAGGCATACCGGGAGCTCGAGGTTCGAGACGAAAAGGCGCCGACAGGCGTGGGGGCCGGCTCCCAAGAACTGGTAGAGCGCCCCCGGTCCCGTCGCTTCGGGAAGGACCCGCGGCGTGAGGTATCGAGCTTCGATGCCGAGTGTCCACCGCGACCAAGCGGCACCCGTGGACACCGTGAACTCGAAGGTGATCGCGTCGAGGGTTCCATACTCTGGGCCAGCGCCAAGTCGAACATAGGGATGGGGGGTCGCGCGGGCCTTGGCCGCACCTGGAGACGAGCGGCGGACGCTTGGGGGTGGCGGGGTGGTGATGAACGGGGGCGTCGGGATTGCGGGCGCAGGCAGGGCATCGGCAGACGCGGGTGGGTCGGGGATGGTCGCGACAGAAGGAGGGTGCTTCGCGAGGCCGGGCTCGAGGACGATGGCAAGAAAGACGACGGCCGCCTCGGCCAGCGAGGCGCACGTGGCTGCTTCGAACTCCCGCTTGTCCTCGCGATCGAGAAAGCGGCTACGAAGGTCGAGATGCAGCATCGCGCCGCGCTGTGTGACCGTGGCGTCGATCACCACGGTGCCGTGACCGATCGGAGGACCCGACAGCAGCGCCTCGAGCCGCTCGCGGAGGTGACTTGCGGGCGGACAGGAATCGGGCGCGACCCAACGCAAGTCGTACTCGCCAGGTGTCGTGTGCGTCGCGGGCTGCTCTGGGGAAAGGGTGAGCCACGCCAGCGCGAGGAGTCTGGCTGTCATTCGCGGCGTCGCCCAAAGACCCCGTGCATGTCGGGCCGTTCGTCAGTGTACCACGTGCGGCCGCGTGGAACCGTCCGGATCGCACGTGCCGAGTCGTCATGGGGGATCTCCGCAGGCATGGCGCCGCCGCGGGAGAGACGGCGCGGCTGCGAGAGCATCGCTCGCCCTGCCGCTCAGATGCTCGTGCTCACGGGGATCGCCGATGGGCGGAGCGTACGGTACGCGAAGTGCCGCTCGCGTTCGTCCGCGTCGCTGCGGTCGTCGATCTTGCGCTCGATCGAACGCAGCGACGCTCGAAAGTCCGAGAGGTGCGACGCCACGCGTGGATCCGCGAAATGCCCCGCATCGTAGTCGCCGAGGCGCTTGTACCAGACGCTACCCAACACGTAGAGCTCCCGGAGCTGTTTGCGGGCCGTCTCGAGCGGCGGGAACATGCGGAGCCAATCGGCCTCGGAATACCGGCGAGAGGACTGCGGCGCCGGGGCATAGGCACCCATGGGGAGCAGGGGTGCGTACGCCATGATCGAGGCCTGCGGGAAGTTGACGGCAGCGTGCTGGACGCTGGCGGTGAAGATGATCATCGTGGCCGCGTCGACGAGGTACTGGCGCGTGGAGATCTGGCCGGACTCATGGTCGCCAAACCCCTGCAGTCTCCCACCCTCGTGCGAAACGAGCTCTGCCGTCCAGGCGGAGAGCTCGTGGTCGGCGAGCACGTCGCTGTCGGACGCATAATAGAGATGCAGGTAGCCCTCGACCCAGCCGCGGATCGCGGCCCAAAGCGCGATGGCATCGTCTCGGTATGGATAGTCCAAGACCGGAGACAGGACCTTCCTGGACGCGAGGTCGCGCGGCAACATCAGGGCGTTGAAGCTATCCTTCATCGCGGTCGCGGCCACCCCTTTGCTCGCGTCCAGTGTGCCCGAGAACAGCTCGTCGACCGAGGCTGCGTTCGCGAGCAAGACCTCGGCCGCGGCCCAGTTGATGAACGCAGTCGCTTCGAAATGTGGTGTCAGCAAGCGATGCAGCGGGTGCCGAGCGGAGAGCTGCCGGGCGGTCGCGATGAGAAACGCCTCGATGAGAAGGTGGGTGTGGGCGAGGTGTGCGACGAACCCGTGCTGATTGGTATCGGCGACGTTGACGACGGTCTTCGCCATCTCCCAGCCGATGCCCGCGTCCGGTGTGAACAATGCGTCCGCCTGGGGGGTCTGTTGACACTGGATCGCGATGGGGAGAAGCCGCCCCCGGGTTGGGTCCTTGGGTACCGCGAACAAGGCCTTGGGCGCGTAGCTGTATTTCTGCCGGTCACCGTTGATCCCCGCGACGACGCTCTCGAGGCGCTTGTAGTCGACCATGTAGAGCCGCGCTTCTGCCATGGCTGCGGCAAAGCTGTCGGCCTCGAACCCCGGCACGCTGCGAAACGCTCGCTCTGGGACGGGGAAGGTGGACTCCCAGCCGGGGTCGACGCCCGTGATCGCCATGGGATTCGGCCCCGCGACGCGGAGTCGCGCGAACACCCGATCTTCGTGGACGTGTTTGGCAATCCGGGGGAGCGAGATGCTCTGAAACAAGTCTGCGAACTCGCTCAGGTGGGTCGCGGAACCCCGGGGCTCGTCCAAGGCGACGTCATTGAGAATCTGACCGACGACCGTCGAGTCGTCGTAGCCATCGATGGGCGCAATCTGCAGCATGCGCAGCGTGGGTTGGTCGCGCGCGAGCTCGTGAGAAAGGCGGTCGAGCAGCATGGCCTGGTGGGCCGCGGGGCGTCGCTTGGCGAGGGCATCTCCGACGAACGGCACGAGCTCCACCGCCTTGCGCAGCCGCGAAGACGCCCACCGCCACGCTACCCAAGCGGGTCCGAACACGCCGTGGCTCCGCCGCGCGAATCGCCGGCCGACGAGGAGCTCGTTGTGCATGAAGTCCAGAATGCAGCGACCGACGATCCGGGTCCATTCGGCGCTCGGGTATTCCACCGCGGGGATCGGGCGCAGCATCGCCACCCCTGGAATCATCGCGTAGTCGTAGTGGTAGAGGGCCCGATGGGCTCGCAAGTCGAGCTCTCGCCGTTTCGAGTCGAGGTCATGCTGGGGGAGCGAAGGGATCATCGGGGGGCACCGAGTTGGGCGCGCGTCGCCTACCGTAGGGAGAGTTGGCCATGGAGCGGATTCTTGGGAACGATGATGAGCGGTCCAAAGGCGAGGGCGAGCGGCTTGGAGACGTTCACCTCGATGTTGGCCTCGGTCAGCAGCGTCGCGAGGACGATCCGGATGCACAAGCGCGCGTAGGGCTGCCCCATGCAAGTCCGCTCCCCCACGCCGAAGGGCATGAAAGTGTACGGCGCGGGTGCCTTGGCGAACCGAGCCGGGCGGAACTCGAGCGGCGCCTCCCAGTAACGCGCTGTGCGGTGCATGACCCACGGGCTGAACACCACCTCGGTGTTCGCCGGCAGCGCGTAACCTCCCAGCACACCCACTTTGCCGGGCAGAACGGCGCGCATGATGATGTGGACCGGAGGGTACAAGCGCATCGACTCGTCCGCGAACCGATCGAGGCACTCGAGCGCCTTCACGTCCGCCAGCGTCAATGTTCGTAAGTCGCGCCGCGAAGCGACGTCCCGGACTTCGTCCATGACGCGTCGACCCTCATCGGGGTACCGACAGAGGTTGTAGAGCGCTGCGCTCAAGGCCGTGGCCACCGGGTGTACCCCGCCCACGATCATCGTCGACACTTCGTCCTTGAGGATGTCGCGGGGGAGTTTCGTGCCGTTCTTCGTGACGAACCCTAGCGCGTCGGTGGGAGCGACTGCGTCCGCACCTTGCTGGAACCGCCGATCCACGACTTCGGAGATCTCCTGATGCCAGCGCCGGAGAACCCACCAGAAGCGAGGATCGAGGGTCGTGCCATTCGTTTTCAAACGCGTGGTCACCTCACGGATCAGCCGAAGGTACCGAATGTAGGTTGCGTCACTCGTGCGCTGGCCGAGCACGTTCGTACAGAACGCGTCATAGCTCATTCGTACGAGGAGGGGGTAGAGATCGACGGTTCCCGCGGGTCCCCGCCCCATCGTCCGTACGTGCTCGGTGACCACGTCGACCAGGGCAGGGATCATACGTTCGAAGACGAGAGGCGCATGCTCACCCGCGTAGGGGTGATGCGGGCGCGTCTCTGCCCACAACGGGCGTGTCGTCGCAAAGATGCTCTTCCGGGTGAACGGCAACGTCGAAGGGTTCGGCGTTCGCTTCACGAACATGTCGTGGGAGTCGACCAGCGTTTCGATCAGGTCCGGGCGGTTCACGAACAAAGCGGTCAGATGCAAGGCGTCGATCTTGAAGAGATCGCCGTAGGTTTGAGCATATCGGTAGAGCAGGTCCCAAGGCTCGGTCCGCAAGAGGTCGAGCAAGACTCCGAGCCCAAGGGGGCTTTGGGGACCGGGGGCGGCGGAGAGCGGGTTCGGCATGAGTACCTCGGTTCTTGCGGGGTCACGGCGAGGTCGAGTGGGGCGTTTCTTGCGGACGGGCGGCGGACTGCAGAAGGACCGCGAGCGCACGGATCCCGGGCACGAAGAAATAGGCGCCCCCGCGGATGCGGATGAAGCTCGGGATCCCGGAGATCCGTTGGTGGAGGACAGGGTCGGGGATGACGAAGGTCGTGTGTGCGTCATCGCTGCGAGCGGGAGGAGGGCTGCTGGTCACGTCGCGCGAGTTCGTTGCGCCGCGAAACTTGGAGCTGTTGATCCACGTCTGCTGAACGAACTCGAACTGCGTGGCGAGGTTGGCGTTGAGACAGAGGAACAGCAAGCCACGACCATCCGCGTCTGCGGACCCCGATTCTGGAAACAGCGACGCGACGCGAGCCTCGTTGGGGTAGACCGCCGGGTCGCAGGGGGTCCCGTACACCCGGCCCCGACGCAACAGACGATGGGACTTGAGCCGGGTGAGCGACTCTTCGGGGGTGTCGACGAAATCGTCCCGAGGGTTTGCCCGCCGAATGTGGGCGTGGACGGGGCATCGCCACCCCGGCTTGTCCGAGGCCGCATACCCAAATGCATCGACCGCGCCGACGTCTTGCTCGCCGTTCGGAGCGAGGGTGAGCGGGGCACCATTGGGCCAGCGACCCACGACCTTCGCCGCGATCTCGACGGCCGACCGCGGATGCATGGAGGCGAGCGAGCGCTTGGCCTCCGCCCGCATGAAGTCCCAAAAGACCTCCACGTGTTGCTCGATCTGGCGGAAGACCAGGTAGGTTCCGTTGCGGCCCCAGCGTCCTTCCCGGGGATCCGACGGATCGAGGTGTTCATCGAACGCTGGCGTCGGGGCCACGCACCCCGCCTCGTTGCGATACCCGAGCATGAACTCCCCCGCGCGAACCTCCGTGGGTCCATCGCACTCGGACTGGTCCTCGCGGACGACGACCTTCGAGATCCCGTCGCGAAAACCGAAGTGCTCGCGTTCACCTTCGAGCGCGTGCGAATCGATCCGGTAGGTGACGCGGACGCCCTGGGCGGCACGCAGGACGCGCTCGCACAGCGCTTCGAGGCCGCGAGGATCGACTGCGAACAGCGCCACGAGCACGTGCACCTCCGGCGTCTTGGGGCCCCCCCAGAGCCAGTCATTTGCGTCGTTGGGCGACCCCGGATGATCGCCCAGGACACGCGCGCGGTGAGGCGCGGTCATCCCTTCCACGAACTCCCGCGCGAAGTTCTGGAGCCGTGCCTGTGGCGCGAGAGCCCGAAGACCGGGGTAGGTGAACGCGAGCTGGATCGCCTCGGTCGTCTGCTCCGTACCCCCGGGGCTTGCGGTCGCGATCTCGAGCCCTCCGAGCCAAGTCCGGCAAGCCTCGGGCAGGGTGATCGTGAGCATCACGTAGCGCGAGGCTTGCAGGTGCCCGTAGCCGCGCCGAAGCAGCCCCTGCATATCGTCGAGCTCGATCCGTGGTCCCGATGCCATGCGTCGACTCGAGTTCCTCAGTGACCCAGCAGCGCCAGGAACGCCCGCGCCTCGGTTTCCGTGGTTGCGCGCCAGAGCAGCTCGCGCATGCGAGTGTTTTGATTGATGTTCTCGACCGAGAGATCGCGGTAGGCGCTGTACCAGACCTGGGTCCTCACCTGCCAATGACGAATGAAAGGTTTGAACTTCTCTCCAAACCCAGGCGGCGTGAAAAACAGGAAGCGCGTGCGTGGGCAGCCCTGCAAGTTGGTCCAGATGGGGACGACGACGAAGTTCCCGGTCGTAAGGAAATCGCCGAGGTACTGTTGCCAATTGCCGTCGTAGTTGCTCAGAAACACCATCTGGCGGCTGGGCTCGTCGATGAAGAAATGAGCAAAGTGAATGGTGGGGATCCCGCGTAGTCGCCCTTTGACGAAGACGTTTCGCGTCAAGTAGTCGCCGACGTGGAGCGTGAGCCGGAGCAGCGGATTTCGGAAGAACTCCGGCTTGATCGGGACCATCATGCTCAGCTGATTTTGGACCTGGTAATCCTCTGTGGCGACGAGGCGCTCTGCATCGTCCCCGAGATCGAGCGGGAGCTCCGGGTCGCGGCGCTCGTACCAGCGCAAAATCCCGAAGCCGAGCGCCCCGATCGCGGCGGCGCTGCCGACCGCGATGATGGGAGCGAACGCGCCGACCACGGGAAACAATAGAATCGCGAGGGCTGCGAACGGGAGGGCAAGCGTCCCAACGGTCGCGAGAGGGACCAAGACCCGGTTCACCTCGAAGGAGATGCGTGCGGGGAGGGGCATGCCCGGGGGGGGACCCTGGACGAGGACACCCTCGCGGTCGCGAACGAAGGTCCGCACGACCTCGAGGATCTCGCGCGCGCTCTTGCCACGCCATTCGTCCGTCCACTGCTTCGCGTCGACGAAATCGCTGAGTTCCCGCCGAAGCCGCTCTTCTTCCCGGATTTGGCCTTGCGAGCGACCCACGTGGCCTTCGTGGAGATTGCGATGCTCGGTCTGGTAGGACCAAAGCGTATCGAACAAGAGTTTGTCCGACCACGATGCACAGCCTTCGAGCCCCTCGCAATGGGCGAAGATCTCCCGGACGAGGCTCGCCCGTTGGATGAGGTGATAGAGATGGGTCTCGGGCCGACCGTCGACATTGGCGCTGTAGATGAGACGCGCGGGAGCCTGATTTGGACCCGCCGGCATGATCACGAAGCGAGCGAAATGAAGGTCGTTCATCTCCGCGAACGGGAGGCCCGGGTTCTGATCCACGCTCTGGCCCAGCTGCGTCAACAGGGCGTCGAGATCTGCCATTCGCGCGGCGGAGATGGGGACGACGAGCATGAGGAGGCCCCGCCGTTTGTGGGGCTCCGAGCTGCCTGGGTAGTCGCCTGGACCGGGGCGCCCAAGGACGCGCGCCATGGCGATGCGCAGGGCCTGGACCCTTGGGTAGACCTTGACCCGCATGGAACCGATGGAGCGGTAGTCGGTGATCGTCTCCGCCATCGGCACGCCGAGCGAGTCGGGCATGTTGTAGAGGCCCGCCCGAAATCGTTCGGCGTCCTCTTCGCTCATCGGGCTCGTCAACGTCAGCTCACCGAGTTCGATCCAGGGGTGTGAGGCTGGTTCCCATTCTCGCGCGACGCTGAAGGTCTCGTTGGGCTCGTCCGGACCGGTTTCGTGGAGCTGCAGTTGGAGGCGGTACTTTCGCGGCCTCCCTGCCTGCAGGTCGCGAATGAAGGAAGACCGCAGGTAGTCGGCCGGGCGCGTCTCGGTGGGGAGACGCGCGCGCTCCCACGACAATAGCAAATCGCTTCCCGTGGGCAGGCCGTCGGTGTCCAGACGCGGTTCCCACGGTACCGCCCGAAAGTGCACGAGGCGCGGTTTTCGGTCATACGCGAAATAGTCGAACGCGACGCGCGCCTGAAAGTAAAGATTAGAGTAGGAGCTCGGTGCTCGGCGTGCGCCATGCTGCGTGTGCTTCCACATCGGTGGCGTGGTTGTTTGCACATAGCGTCGCCCGCGGGTCCCAACGATGGGAATCACGGCCCCCGCCCACACGACCTTGCGAAAGTTCCACGTGTGCCAGAACACCTCGAGCGCACCGGTGTTCATCAGGAGGTCGAGCCGCCCATCGTGTCCCTCCCCGAAGAACCGCACGGCCATCCCGCGGAAGCCTTTATGGGCGTCGTCCTGCGCGATGACGTTGGCGTGGCGCACCTCGACGGCGAACTTCCGACCCGGGCGGAAGTAGGGATGGGCTGGAAAGGCAGGGGAGTGGGTAACCTCGAATGTCCCGCGCCCCGCGACGCCATAGGTATGGGTTCCACGGCCGCCGACCTGAAGGGAGTTGACGGCGAACGCCCCCGTGAACATCCACGTCATGGCGTCCAGCAGGCCGAGCGAGAAGCGTTGAGCCAGCGTGCGCGGGATGGGCTTGGATCTGCGGTGAAACGGCAGATGCTTTGCGTCCAGCAACGACGACACCCACGGTCCTTGGAGCACGACCTTGAGGATCGGGATCCCGAGATCGCCGGGCACCGAGGAGGCGAACACGGTATACAGCGCATCACCCGGCGACACAGCGAAGAAGCCGTCGGCGCGGAGTGCAAGCGCGGTCGGAACCAAGTGCAGTCGCTCCGGAATCCATGGCCTCGCACTTTCGGTTCCGTCCGCGGCGTGGGTCGCGAGCGCATCGATCGGGTGCGCCGCGTCGGTGGGATCGGTGGAATGGCGCAGACCAAACAATCCTTCTCGCCCGGTTGCTTCGCGGAGACGCGCCACGAATCGAACGTCCCGATTTGGGCATCCATCTGCGAATGCACGCAAACCGACCACCGCGATCGTTCGACCTTCGACGAAAACCCGCATTCGCCCGAGCGCGCCCCGGAGCAGGCCCGTTGGTTGCCGGTCCGGAGCTTCCGATGTGTTGGCCATGGCAGTCGCACGATCCTCGGGGCGGGGCAGCCAAAGGTCGTCCATCGCGTCGACGTCACCCGCGGTGAGCGGTTCGAGCGCAACTGACGCAGACATGCTGCGAGGCCCGCTCGGAGGGACGACGAGCGGGTGCTCCTCTGCACTGCGGACAAAGAACGCCTGTTTGCGCTCCGCGGACCATCTCGCGAAGTCGTCGGGCAGGGCGAGACCGCGCGACGAAGCGCCCACGGCGTGGGCTACCGCGGCCGCCACGGATACTCCACGGTCTCGCGCGCTTCGCAATTGCTTCCGACCCCATTCCAGCATCGTTCCCCTCACCGCGCACCGAGCCTAGCGCTCATTCGTTGGGCGCCGCTATGGAAAACGAGTCGCTGATACGACTGGCCAAAAGGACAATCCAGTTTCCGACGCGCTTGCCAGCTTGGCCGGTGAGTCGTACACCGGATCGGCTTCGCAATGGTCACGCCCGCTCTTCCGTCGATCGCGGTGTTGAAATCGCAGACGTTCGTCCTGTCGTTTCAGGTCTCCCTTTCCAACTTCGGGGGGATCGTCATCGAAGGCGAGCTCGCCTTCGATGACGTCCAGATTCGGGTCGACGCCGCAGGGGGCGTTCGGTTGCAAGGCGCGCGGGCGAGGATGAACTCTGTGACGGCCCTCGCACCTGGCCTCTCCCTGCGCGTCCCATCGATCGAGCTCCGCGAGGTGACGGCAACCTTGGCGGGAGGTGCCGTGGTGGAGTTGTGTGCTGACCACGCGGTCGCCGCGGCGGTGCGCCTCGATCTCCACGGGATGGCGATCGAGATCGCCACGGCGACGGCCGAAGGCGGATTGCGGCGTGACGCCGATGGTAGCCTGCACTTTGGCTCGGCGAACCTCCAAGGGGTAGGGGTGGTGATCGATGACCTCCGGGCGCAGCTCCCCGAGCCGCCGCAAGATCTGTCGGCGCCGCTTCATACGACGTTCGGGGAGCTCCTCGGTGAGGTCCTCGATCGCTTGGAGGGACACGTTGGTTTTCAGGTCGTCATCGGCGTCGACCTGCCCGTGATCGGGCGGCGGCAAACAACCAGCACCTTCGACCTGCCCGTCGTCTCCGGGACGGTGGAGTATCCGAGGATCGAACGCGGGCTCGCGTGCATCATCGACGCGGCGTTCGATTTCGAGCTGCGCGGCGACACCTTGGTCCTCGAAAAGGATTTGCCGCTCATTCCCTTCGACAACGTGACGACCCTCGTCTGGAAACTGAACCCGACGGAGCTCCAGATCGCCCAGGCAGGGCGCGTGCGCTTTGCGACCCTGCTCCGCGGGGAGCAGCCCCCTGGCATCCCCAACAACGACATCGCCCAGCTGCTTGCCTTCGTCAGCATCGACGGGATCGCGATCGATTTTTCCGTCCGGACGAGCCCCGTGGTGCTGGCGTGGCCGGGCGGGGGGCGCATCGTCTGGGGGACCACGCAGGTGCCCCCGCTCGACACGTTCACCATACGTGGGAATCTGCTGTGCACGGGGGACGCGGAGCCCACGACGCCACCGACGAGGATCGAGATGGGTCTCGCGCGGACTGCGGTCCAGGTCGACGGTGTCCCGCTGGGCGGCCTCGAGGCGATCGTCGGGGGCGTCGAGCTCCATGGGCTCGAGGTCGAAGCGACGATGATGGGTTTTGTCCCGCGGGCGGTGTCGATCCGCCTAGGCGAGGTGAGACTCACACCTCGAGCCTGAGCGCCGCCACTTTGGGGCGGAGACCCTCCGGCGGCTCGTTGGGGCGGGGGCGAGTCGCCCTCGGCAATGCCCTCGCGATCGAACCGAACCGCGTCGACGTGATCTCAGTCGCCGGGGAGAGGCGCCCGCGGATCCACGAGGCCCTCGGCGCGCAGCTCCAGCCAGAAGTCGCGGGGGACCTCCGCCACGAAAGCGTCTCGGTCTTCGGCGATGCGGCTGGGCTTGCTCGCACCCGGGATCACCGCGACCACGGCCGGATGTGCGCGCGAAAACTGGATCCCGGCCGCCTTCATGGTGACCTGATGTAGCTCGGCGATGGCTTTGATCTGGGCGACCTTGGCCAAGATCGCAGGCGGGGCAGGGGCATACTCGAAGTTGGGACCGCCGACCAACGCGCCGGAGCTGTAGGGACCTCCGACGACGACCCCCAAGCCCTTCGCCGCGACCGTGGGCATGACGCGTTGGAGCGCACGGCTGTGATCGAGCAAAGTGTAGCGTCCGGCGAGAAGAAAAACGTCTGGCCTTGCGCCCTCGAGTTCGAGCAAGAGCTCAATGGGCTCGACGCGATTCACCCCAAGGCCCCAGCCGGCGATGACCCCTTCGTCACGAAGCCGATCCAACGCCTTGAAGGCGCCCTTGCGCGCGGTCTCGAACACCCCGAGCCACGCGTCCCCGTAGAAGTCCTGGGCAACGTCGTGCACGAAGACGAGCTCGATGCGATCGGTCTTGAGGCGCTGGAGACTGCCCTCGATGGATCGGAGCGTCCCGTCTTCGCTATAGTCGTCGACAACTTTGTTGGGGCGACCAAAGCGGAACACGTCGCCTTTCTCCCCGAGGTATCGGGCGCTCACGTCCTCGACCTCGTCGAGGACGACGCGACCCACCTTCGAGCTGAGGATGTACTCGCTGCGCGGCCTCTTCGAGAGCACCTCACCGAGTCGAAGCTCGGCGAGCCCCGCACCGTAGAAGGGCGCCGTGTCGAAGTAGCGAATGCCGTCGTTCCACGCCGCCTCGATCGTCGCCGTCGCCTCGGCCTCGGGGATGTCGCGGAACATGTTGCCCACGGGCGCGGATCCGAAGCCGATCCCACCGGAGAGAACCTCCTTGATTGCCTTGGTCTCGTGCATGGTGTGATCACCACTACCCGGTTTCTAGGCGGATGCACAGGGTGCGACCATGGTCGCCGAACGTTTCGCGGAGCAACTGGCGCCAATCCGAACGCGATGCTCACGACCACCGACGCATCGGGCACGGTCCCGCAGACCTACGTCTGCGGCGTCGTCGCGAGCTTGACCATGACCCCGGTCCACGACTGCAGCTGCTCGGCGATCGACTGCATGAGCGCCGGCCAGGCCACGTTCATGATGAGGAGCCCGAGCCCGATCGTGAGCGCAAACGAGAGCGAGAAGATCTGAAGCTTGGGCGCGACACGAGCGAGCATCGCCATCGCGAGCTTGAGGCACATGATTGCACCGACGATCGGGAGCGCCAGCGAGAACGCGGCTTCGAGCAACCGATCCACGAGCGCGATGACCGTCTCGATGATCGCGGTGTCGAGGTTCGCGGTCCCGAGCGGGCGCACCTTGACGCTCTGCGCGAGCGCGCGGATCGCCGTGCGATCGAGTCCGAGCGCCAAGAGCAGCTGCATCGCGACGTAGGCGAACATGGACGCGGGCGCGGTGGAATGGCTCGAAGACAGCGGATCGGCGACGGCCGCAAAGGAGAGCCCCATCTCTACGCCGACGATCTCGCCCGCGATTTGAGCCACGGCCAGCGCGAGTTGCAGGACGAAGCCGAGGCCGAGGCCAAACAGGAACTCACCCGTGAGCTGAACGGTGAACGGGATCAGGTCGTTGACGGGATCGATCGCAGGGGGAGGCAGCACGCCGACGAGCGAGATCGAGACGGCGAACGTGGTGATCGCGACGACGATCTGCGGCAGCGCCTTGGCGCTCGTCTGCGGCATGGCGAGCAGTAGCCCCGCTGCGCGCGCGATCGCGTAGGCCACCCCGCCCACCCAAGGCAGGAGCACGGGGACCCAGTCGGCGAGATTCATGCCGCTCACGGGAAGTTGGGCAGGTTTGCGATGGCGGAGAAGAACTCGCGGCTCACGGAGGTGAGCCGCTCGAGGATCCAACTGCCAAACCAGAGCATGGATCCGGCGAGGGCCAGCATCTTGGGTACGAACGTGAGCGCGGGTTCGCTGATCTGCGTGGCGGCTTGGACGAGGCCCATCACGAGGCCCACGACGGCGCCGACGGCAAGCAGCGGCGTCGCGCATTCGATGGCGACCCAGGTGCCGCGTTGCATCACGTCGAGGATCGCCTCGGGGGTCACGAGAAGCTCCGGACCAGGCTGCCGATGATGAGACCCCAACCGTCGACCAAGACGAACACCATGACCTTGACGGGCAGGGCGACGAGGGCAGGGGGGAGCATGACCATGCCCATGGCCATGAGGATGCTCGAGACGACGATATCGATGATGAGGAACGGGACGAGGACGAGGAAGCCCATCTCGAAGGCGGTCCGGACCTCGGAGAGCACGAATGCGGGCAGCAAGACGACGAAGTCCACGTCCTTGCGGGTGGCGGGACGCGGGCGTTTGGAGATGTCGTAGAACAGCCGCAGGTCGTCGTCGCTCGTCTGCGACAACATGAATACGGACAGAGGACGGGCGGCCTTCTGGAGCGACTCCGTGACCGTGATTTGGTCGCTGCTCAGGGGTTCGATGGCGTCGCGATGGATCTCTTGAGCGACGGGGGTCATGATGAACGCCGTGAGGAATAGCGCCATCCCGGTCATCACCTGATTGGGGGGCATCCCTTGGATGCCGAGCGCTTGGCGCAAGAAGCTGAACACGATGATGATGCGCGTAAAGCAGGTCATCGTGAGGATGAGTGCTGGCAGAAACGACAGCACGGTCATCATCAGGATCACCCGCAGGGCGGCTTGCGCACCGGATGCGGGGGGGGCCGCGGCGTCGACGTCTGCGAGCGGCCCGGCGGCGAGTTCGGTCACCTTGTCGAGGGCATCACCCGCGGCGGACGCGAGCGCGGGCGCGAGCGCGATCGCGACGAACGCGACGCCTGCGAGCCAAAGCCCTCGCCGAACACTGCTCATGCGGCATCCTCACGCGACGGCCAGAAGGCATCGGCCGCCAGCAGTCGCAGGTGCTCGGGGAGCTCTTTGTCGACCGCCGATTCGGCGTCGAAGGCCTCGGGAAGCGCACGGGCCCCATCGCGGAGCTCATCACCCAGCGCCCGCTGCAACCGCGCCTTGAAAGCGGCGACTTTGGCTTCGCTCTCGGACATCGCGGGCGTGCGAGGATCTTGGGAGGTCGGGGCGGAAGCCGATGTGGGTGGGGTTCCGAGCTCCGTCAGGAGGGCGATCCGCTGATCGGTCGCGCCGACGAGGAACTGCCGGCCGCCAGCGCGAATCCACATGATCTGCTGACGCGGTGCGAGCGGAATGCGACTGACGATCTCCATCTCGTGTTCGGTCGCCGCGGCGGGTTGACGGCGGCGCCACCAGATCCCCGCGCCGACGAGGCCGAGCGCAACGATGCCGAGGTACGGCAAGTAGGAGCGTTCCGGATGCTCGCGCTCGCTGCCGAGAGCGCCGCCGAGCTGGGGTGCTTCGGTCGGCTCCGGAGCGGCCTCGAGGGCGCCCGGAGCTTGCGGTTCGGGCGCGACGGCAGCGTCGAGGAAGGGGCGCTCCTCTTCCGCGACCGGCGTCTCGGGAGCGGCCGGTGGGGCGGGCAAGGGATCGGCGAGCTCGGCATCGAGGGCCGCGAGCGAGGTGACGCGGGCGGGCAAGACGACCTCGGTCTTGGTCTCGACGGCGGCCTTGGTCGCGGTGCGACGGACGGGATGGTCCGCCACGCGAATGTCGTAGCCGCCCGGTACCTGCGTCTGTGTCACGAACGAAGCGATTTTGCCGCTGGCCTGGTCGCGCTGGCGGAGCTTCAGCGCGGTCCGGGTGCGGCTGCTGCCGACTTGGACGAACTTGAGGCGATGGTTGCCGCCGGTCTCGATCCGCGAGGCCGCGACCTCTCCCTCGGGGATGAAGAAGAGCGCGCCGTCTTCGGAGGTGACGACCTTGCGTGGCTCTCGGACCTTGCCGTCTTCGCCACGGATCTGGATCGTCGCGCCGTCGGCATCCTCGACGACCTCGACGGTGATGGGCGTCGCAAGGGCGACCCTGCTGAGGCCCAGCGCCAAGGTTCCTGCAACCAGGGCGAGGGCGGCACCCTTACGCGACATGGTGTTCTCCCTGGGGCTTGCCGTTGGCGGCGCCTTGACGCCCGTTGCCTGGAAGGTCGCCGCTGCGGACGACCTCGGTGATCCGGATCCCGTATTTCTCGCCGACCACCACGGCTTCTCCGCGAGCGACGAGCTTTCCGTTCACGAGCAGGTCGAGGCTCTCGCCGGCAGCTTTGCCGAGCTCGAGGACCGCGCCGGGGCCGAGCTGCACGACGTCGCCGATGGGCACCATCTTGCGGCCGAGCTCCACCGAAACTTGTACGGGTACGTCGAGCACGAGTCCAAAATCTTCAAGTGTTTGCATCCCCAGATCTCCGCGTGATTTCGATGGCGATCGCCCCGTCGTCTTGGACGGGGCTTCCTATGAACTTGGGACGACCTTCGATGAGGACCGGGAGGTCGTCGCTACGGTTGCGATCCAATGCGAGAACCGTGCCGGGCTTGAGCGACAGAATCTGACGCAGCGTGAGCCTGACCGTGCCGAGCTCGACGGAGACGGCGACGGATACATCGCGCATGATGTCGGGCATCGCGGCGGCCGCGTTCGAGTCCGCTTTGGGCACCCCGATGCGGCCGCGCAGTTGTTCGAGCGCGGGCGCGGGGAGCATGAGTGCGAGGCTCGCGAGGCGGTCGCCGATCGTCATCGTGAATGGGATGTGCAGCGAGGTCGTATCCGGGGTGTAGCCCGGCACGAGGTCGAGGCGCCCCTCGGCGCCGACCACCTCGAAGCGAAAGAACGACGGTGGCTCGAGGTTGACGTTGAGTGCGTCGACGACCGGCTGCATCGCGCGCGTCAACATGCGGCGCTCGAGGGCGGTGGGCGAGCGACCCTCGGGCATCTGCGGGGCGCTCCCGCCTCCACCGAACAGGCGCTCGATCACGCTGAAGGTGAACACAGGGTCGAGGGCGAGCACCGCGAACTGGCTGTCGTATCCCGGGATCGAGAGCCGCAAGACCAGCAGGCACGAGGCCTTCTCGGCGACCGAGATCAGACCGCGACCGGTCAAGATCTCGGGTGTCTCGTCACGGATCTCGACCTTGGAGCGCAGCACGGACGTCAAGATCCGGCGCAGGCTCTCGGCAAGGCGTGCAAAGCCGACCTGGAGCGGGGGGACGAGCAGCCGCAGCGCACGGTCGTCGGCGAGCAGATCGACGGGCTCGGCTTGGAGCGCGACGCCCAGGGGACTGCGTGCGCCCGGATGCCCGCCGTTGCGCGACTGGGCGTTCTCGAGGAGGGCGGCGACCTCCTCTTTGCTCAAGATGGGTTCGATGCGCGGCACTACTGCACCACGAACTCCGTGAAGAGGACTTCGACCCCGCCTTCGGATCCGAGGGCTTCATTGAAGCGCTTGAGCAGGCGCCGCTTGATGACGGTCTTGTTCTTCGCGCCCATCGTCTGGCGGAAGTTCAGCTCCGACAGGTCGCGAATGAATGCATCTTTGATGACCGGCTTGAGCTGCTCGACCTCGGCCTCGAGGCGGCGCTCGGCGAGCTGGATCGCGATCGTGGTCTTGAGGTAGCGCGTCCCCTCGGGCTCGTTGAGGTTGACGATGATCGCCGGGAACTCGACGATCGGGGCCCCGGATTTCGCCGCTTCTGCGGCGGCTCCGTGGGCCCCCTCCTCGCCGTGTTCTCCACCGGCACCGCCGGCACTGGCACCCCCGCCGTGGCTCGACGCCGCGCCCCCGTGGGCCGCCGCACCGCCACCGCCGTCGCTTCCTCGCATGAGGAAGAACGCCGCTGCACCCCCGCCGAGGAGCACATTGACGGCGATGATGACGAGGAGGAGCTTGCTCTTCTTGGGCGCTTTTTCTTGTTCGGCGTCGGCCACGAACTCGAAAGATGCATGGAGCGTGCCGAGTTCGTAGGCCGTGCTTTGTTCTCACCCCGAGAGGCCCGCCGTGGGGCACGGAGCACTAGCGCTTGATGTTGACGACCTCGTTGAGCATTTCGTCGGCGGTGGAGATCGTGCGTGAGTTGCTCTGGAAGCCGCGCTGGACGGCGATCAGGTTGACGAACTCGGCGGCGAGGTCGACGTTGGACGATTCGAGGCTTCCGGAGACCAGGATTCCGTGGCTGCCCTGGCCAGGGGGGGCGATCGTCGGATCGCCCGCCGCGAGCGTGGCCGAATAGAGTCCCGCGCCCTCGCGCTGTAGGCCGTCGGGGGCGATGAAGCGGGCGGTCGCGATTTGCCCGAGGACCCGGCTCTCGCCGTTCGTATATTGGCCGGTGATCGTGCCGTCGTCGCCAATGGCGATGCCGCCGAGGTCGCCGCTGCTGTTGCCGTCCTGATTGATGAACGAAGCCGCGGAGTCTCCGGCGTAGCCGGTGATCCCGTCGATGCCGGTTCCGCCTGCGGCGGTCGGCGTCCCAAAGTCGACTGCGATGTCCGCTGCGGCCGCACCCGCCCACGTGACGTTGACGTTTGTCAGGCTGTTGGCCGCCAGAGAACCGTCAGGGTTGAACTCGAGGGTGCCGGTGGCGAGCAGGGCTCGGCCCGTCGCGGCTGGGGGTTCGACCTCGGAGGCGGTGGCCGTCGCGTTGACTTCCCACTGCTGCGGAGAGTCCGACATCTTGGTGAAGTAGAGCTCCACCTGATGCGCCTCACCCACCGAGTCGTACACCGTGACGGAGGTCTGGTATTGGCTCGTGGTGTCGGGGGAATCGACGTCGAACGGGGCGGTGGTGACGGGGACCTGGGCGCCAAGGTTGGCGCGCAGCTCCATCTGGGTCGTCGCCGTCGGGGGCAGTGCGGTCGTGGGCAACTGGAGTTCGGACGTCGAGCTGCTGATCTCGCCCGCCGCGTCGACGCCGTACCCCATCATGCGCATGCCCTGTTGGTTGACGAGATAGCCGTCTTGGTCGAGTTGCACCTGGCCGGCGCGCGTGTAGAGCGGGCTCGATCCTCCAGGGGGCGTGACCATGAAGAACCCATCGCCTTGGAGCGCGAGATCGGTGGTGTTGCCGGTGCCGACCAAGGAACCCTGGCCAAACATCGTCTGAACGCTCGTGACCATCGAGCCGTTGCCGATGCGATCGGAGCCGATCATGCCGCCCAGGATGTCGCCGAAGTTGGCGCGAGAGGATTTGAACCCGACGGTGTTGACGTTGGCGATGTTGTCGCTGATGACGCTCATCGCCTCGGAGTGGGAGTTGAGCCCCGAGACCCCTGTGTACATGGAACCGGAAATCGACATGTGTTGTTGCTCCTCGTCGCCTATGGGCTGTCTGCGTTGTTGCCGATCGAGATGATCTGAGACGGTTGGATCCGCCGATCGCCGATCAGCAGCTCTGGATATCCATTCTCGAAACTCACGCCCGTCACCGTGCCGCTCATGAGCGTGGACGCCGACACGGGCGTACCCGAGGCATCTTTGGCGTCGATGCTGACGCGGTAGGTCCCCGCCGGCAGCGGCTTGCCCTGCGCGTCGGTGGCGGGCCAGGGGATGTCGTGCGTGCCTGCGGTCAAGCCCGTGCGCTCGATCTGTGCGACGCGAGTCCCCGAGGCATCTTGGATGGTGATCGTGACGGCCGCGGCCTCGCCTTGGAGCTCGATGCCGATGGGTGGCGACTCGCCGTCTTCGAGGGCGATCGTATCTCCGCGCGCGCGCACGTCCTCGCCGATGAAGTTCGCGAGCTGTGCGTTCGCGGCGCTCATCTGACCGAGCTGCAGGTCCTCGAGGCGCTGATTCGAGACCATCTGCTGCTCGAGCGACGAGAACGTGGCGAGCTGCGCGACGAACTCATGGTTCTGGAGCGGGCTCATCGGATCTTGGTATTCGATCTGGGCCATCAGCAGCTTCAGGAAGTCATCGCGACCCATCGCGGACTGCGTGGCCTCGGAGAGACTGCCGGAGTTGCCAACGGAGCTCGAGGCTCCGGCCAACGGGGACGAGGAGGGAATGTCCATGGCGATGGCGTTCGTTGGTTCAACGATCGTGCCAGGATCCCGCGCACGTCCGTGCCAGCTCGGGGCACCCGCGCGCTCACGCCACTTCGTTCACGAGGCCAGGTACGCCCACGTAGCGCGGCGTGGGACGGTCCGTCGAGCCCGTCTTCGCGCTGCGTTCGTGCGAGGTGTCCCCTTTGGGCGCCGGGTCCTCGCGACCGGAGCGGCGATGCTGCTCTTCGGCGGTGACGTTGACGTCGACGGAGGCACCTTTGGCCGTCGCCTGGACCGCGTCGAGGAGCTCGGTCTTCCGCGCTTGCAGGAACGCGGCGGTGCGCGGGTCTTCGGTGTGGATCTCGAGCTTGAGCCCGTCGTCAGCCACCTCGACGTGGAGACGGACGCGGCCGAGCTCACCGACCTCGAGTTCGATCGCCTCCTCCACCGGGGTCGAGACCGCCTGGGGTTCGGGGAGCGCTGCGACCTCGGCGGGGCGTGTGGGTGCTGCGGGGGCGGAGGAAGGGGTGGGCGAAGCCGAGGCCGTCATGGGCTCGTCGGGCGTCACGAGATGGGGGGCCGCGGCGGTGGCGCTCACGGTGGCCTCCGCAGGTGCGCCTTCCTCGAGTCCGAGTTCGGGCATGGGCCAGGTGCTCGCGGCGAGATCCTGCAGGCCTTCGCCTGGGACGATGGCGTCCGTCAGGTCGGGGAGGTCCGAGGTCTGAAGCGGTGCCGTGCTTTCTGCGGGCGGGGTGGGTAGGACGAACGCTGCGCCCAGCAGGCCGAGCCACGCGAGATCCTGCTGCGCGACCGGCATGGGGGGCTCGGCGAGGCTCGGCGGGAGCTCTTGGTCCGTGTTCGGAGGAGTGTCCTCGGGACGCTCCTCTTCCGTCTGTGCCGCGGGTTGTCCGTCCTCGTCGTCGGCTTCGGGCTCGACCTCGGGTTCGACCTCGCGTTGGGTTTCGTTCTCGAGTGCGCGATCCCAGCCTTCGTCACGTTCTGGACGCCGGGACGGAGCCTGGGCCGCGTTGCGCTCGGGCGGCGGCGCGGTCTGGCCGGCGACCTTCACGGTTCCGCCTCCACGGGCGGATCCGCGGCGGGGGGCGTGGGGAGGGGCGGTGGCTCACCGAGCGCAGGGTTGGCAAGCAATTGCTTGGGATCGCGGTTGATGTAGAGCTCGCCGAGCTGGGCTGCGCGTGGACCCGGCATCGCCGAGAGCAACTTCGAGGTCTTGCGCTCGCTCTCTTGGGCCATCGTCAAGATGATGTCTTGCGCGTCCGCGTCCGACATGTTCGCGACCATCTCGGCGGCGCTCTGCGGCTGCATGTTGAGGAGCAGTTTGGCGAGCGCGCCGATCCGTTGGGCACGGCGCTCGCGTGCGGTCTCGCCGATGCCGAGGCGCTCGTCGAGCCGCTTCTCCAGCGTTTGGATCGCGGCGAGGCGCTGATCCAGCGCGGCTTGGGTCGCCTCGAATTCGGCGCGCGCTTGCGCGAGGGCGAGCTGCTCCGTCTCGATCTCTTGGCGACGCTGTGCGATGGAGGCTTCGACGGCGGTCTTGGCCTCTTGGAACTCCGACGGCTCTGGGTTCGTGGCGTCCGCGGCGGGTTCGTCGAACTCGAACTCGTCCTCGCTCGGTTTGGAAGCGGCGGGATCCGGCGTGGGCGCTGCCGTCTCCTCGCTCGCCGGATCGGCAGGGGGCGGATCTGCGGCCGCCGCGGTGCCTGGTTCCCTAGGCCCACACGCGAGCGTCAGGGCGCACGCGAGCAAGCATGCGAAGTTCGTCCTCACCACCGCTCTTCCTCCCGACCGCGATCGTCTTGGAGCTTCTGTTCGACGCGGGTCGCCTCGGCGGCGGCCTGGGTCCGGTAGCGCGAGTAGAGCGTCTCGGCGCGGCTCTCCGCCACGGCCGCGCGGGCCGCCCGTTCCTCCCGTTGCTGGGTTTGGACCCGGGCTTGGCGCAGGTGCAGCTCGAGCACCTCGCGGGCATGAGCGAGCGATTCGAGGTCGAACGTCGTCACCGCTTGGCCGGTCAGCGCGTCGACGGCGTCCTCGGTGCGCGTGATCTCCGTCTCGATGCGCTGCTCCGCGATCTGGCTCTCGCTCAGCTCGGCCAAGGCCATGGAATGTTGACGCTTGCGGATCCGGTGGAGCTTTTGGAGGCGTCGCTTCATGGCTTGCCTCCGGCGATCGCCGCCATGCGGCTGACGGTTTGTGCGAGATCGCAGCGTTCGTCGAGGTTTTGGCGAAGGAACTCGAGCACGGCGGGTTTCGATTGCAGCGCGCGATCCAACGTTTGCGCGGCGCCCGGAACGTAGGCCCCAATCGACATCAGCTCCTCCACCTCGCGCAGATCCGCGATCTTCTGGCGCATGCCAGCGGCGGCGGCCTGGTGCTGCGGTGTGACGACGGCGCTCGCGACCCGCGAGATCGAGGCGAGCACGTCAATCGCAGGGTAGTGGCCGCGGGCGGCCAGATCTCGGCTGAGGACGATGTGCCCATCGAGGATCGAACGCGCGGAGTCTGCGATGGGATCGCTGAGGTCGTCGCCTTCCACGAGCACCGTGTAGAGCCCGGTGATCGATCCGCCGGACCGGAAACGGCCGGCGCGTTCGAGCAGGCGCGGGAGGTTGGCGAACACGGAGGGCGGGTAACCTTTGGTGGCCGGCGGCTCTCCGGCGGACAAGCCGAGCTCGCGCCCCGCCATGCTGAAGCGCGTGAGGCTGTCCATGACGAGCAGGACTTGCTTGCCCGCAGCCGCGAAATGTTCGGCGATCGCGGTGGCGACGTAGGCTCCGCGCACGCGCTGCAACGGCGATTGATCGGAGGTCGCCACGACGAGCACGGTCTTGGCGCGCGCGTGCTCCGGGAGCACCTCCTCGACGAAGTCGACGACCTCGCGGCCACGCTCTCCGATCAACGCGACCACCGAGACGTCGGCGGTCGCGGTGGCCGTCATCATGCCGAGCAAGCGGCTCTTTCCGACGCCGGCGCCGGCGAAGATGCCGATCCTTTGTCCGCGGCCGAGCGAGAGCAGCCCATCGATCGCCCGGATCCCGACGGAGAGCGGCGTGTCGATGCGTTGGCGGTGCAGCGGGGAAGGGGGGTCGGCGTAGATCCGGCGGTGCGTGACGGGGCCGGGGATCGGTCCGCGCTCGTCCAGCGGGTGACCGAGCGCATCGAGCACGCGCCCGAGCATGCCGTCGCTACACGCGAGCGTCGCGCTGACGCCGAGATGCTCGAGGCGGTTTCCGATTGCGACGCCGCGCAGATCCGCCAGCGCGATCATGAGGACGCGACCGTCTTTGAGGCCGATGACCTCGGCGGGAACGGGCGGGCCGTCGGTGGGGTGGATCTCGACGAGGTCCCCGACCGCCGCTGGCGGGCAGCTGCCCTGGATCACGAGGCCGACGACGCCCGTGACTTGCCCGTCGACGCGCAGGCGCAGCGCTTTGCGCAACGCGGCGCGGTCGACCACCGAGAGCGGCGCAGGTTTCAACGGTTCGACTCCGTCGCGAGCTCACCGACGACGAGCTGCCGGATGCGATCGATGCGCTCCCGCACCGAGCATTCGACCGAACCCGCGGCTCCGTCCAGCCTGAAATCGCCGACGCTCCGCCGCGGATCGACGTGGATCTCGACGCTCGGCTGGGCCTGCTCCACCCATGCCGCAAGGCGCGGTGCGTCCTCGGCCGAGACCGAGAGTCGCAACGCTTCTTGGCCGCCGAGGGCGACGAGCGCTTGGGTCACCATGGCCTCGATCGTCGCCGTGCTGTCCCGCAGGTCGCGTTGGACGAGCGCTTCGGCGGCGCACAGGGCCACTTCCACCATCTCGCGGCGATAGATTTCGCCGAGGACGGCATGCAGGGCCGAAAGCTCGCCGAGCGAGCGTTCGACGGCTTCGACCCGCGCCGCGTACTGCTTTTCCACGAGCTCGAACGCGATCTGTTGGCCGTGCTCGAAGCCTTCTGCCTTCGCGTTCTCGAACGCGACTTCGAGCGGGTCGGGTCCTGCTGGAGCCGCCGGCGGTTCCTCTCGCGTCCGGATCGCGGGTGCCGGCGCCTGGCCGAGCTGCCAACGCTTGTACTCGCCGCGCTTGCGCGTCGGCAGCGGTGCGCTCTGGGATGGGGACTGCGGGTCCGCAGCGACCTGTGGCGGCAGAAATGGCGTGCGGGCCATCTCAGACCATCTCCTCGCCGCCTGCACCGGCGATCGTGATCTTGCCGTCGCTCTGGAGCTGCAGCGCGATCTCGACGACCTGACCCTGCGCCTCCTCGACCGAGGAGAGCTTGACGGGACCCATGCTCTCGAGGTCGTCGAGGAGCATCTCGGCGGCGCGCCGGCTCATCGCGCCGAGCACATGGTCGCGCATCTCGGGCGAGGCGCTCTTGAGCGCCAGCCGCAGCTGTTCGCTCGAGACCTCCTTGAGCACGGCTTGGAGGTCGCGGTTGTCGACCTTGAGCAGGTCCTCGAACGTGAACATCGAGCGCTTGATCGCGAGCGCGAGGTCTTCGTTCGCGCGGTCGATGGAGTCGAGCAGCTTCTCTCCGATCTCGCCGTCCAGCCTGGATACGAGGTCCGCCGCGCGCTTGAGACCGTCGATGGTGGCGACCTTCGCCTCGCTGACGAGGGCCAGCTCTTCGCGGAGCACGCGCTCGGCTTCTTCGATCGTGGTGTGCGGGATCGACTCGAGGCTGGCCATGCGGCGTACCACTTCGCCCTGCACGTTGGCGGGCAGGTACTTGAGGACGGCGGCGGCCTTGTCGACGTCGACGTGGGCGAGCAGGGCCGCGAGGCTCTGCGCGTGTTCCTTACCGAGCAGGCTCGCGAGCGTCTCGGGATCGATCCGGTTGAGCACGCGGAGCGGCTGCGGTGCTTCGATCTCGCGGGCGAGCAGGTCTTCGGCCTTCTCTTGGCCGAGCACGCGGCCCGCGATTCTCCGCATGGTGCGAGCGCCGGAGGAGATCGCGATCGCGTTGTCCTGGTGTACTTGCCGGAACTCTTGGAAGACGGCTTGCGCTTGCACCTGCGACACCGACTCCATGCGGTCGATACACTCCGAGAGGCGTCGCACGTCGCCTTCACCCAGGTGCTTGAGCACGTTGGCGGCGAGGTCCTCCTCGAGGCTGAGGAGCAGGACGACGGCTTTCTCGGTTCCTTTGAGGGCTCGCGCGTTGGGCATGGTGGGCTAAGCGGCGGTGTCGGAGTTGAGCCACATCCGGATGACGTCGGCGGTGCGTTCGGGATCTTGGGCCGCCATCGCGAGGATCTCCGCGCGTTCGACCTTGTCGGACTGCCCCGGCGGCAGGGCGGCCATCGTGCCGTCGGGACCGCGGTTGGTCTCGGCTGCGGCGAGGGCTGCTTGAGCTTGTTTGACGGTGGTCCCCGTCATGCGCAAGACCTCCGGTTCGATCACGTGACGACGCTTGCGGCGGCGGGCGATCGCCATCCAAGCGGCGGCGACCACGAGCAATCCGGCACCGCCCACGGCGTAGGGCAACCACTTCTCCAGGGGTGGTTTGTCGGCGAGCGCGGAGACCTCGTGACCGGGGCGATCGCGGAACGGAACGCTCGCGATCTTGATGCGGTCACCGCGGGCGGCGTTGAAGCCGATCGCGCTCTCCACGACGGCTTGGAGCTCACCGATCTCGGTCTCCGAGCGGGGCGTGAACACCGGCTCGCCACCGTCCTCGGGGGTCGTGTAGGTCCCGTCCACGAGCACGGCGACCGTGAGACGTTTGAGCGTCGCGCCCGGACCCACCGTCCGCACGACGGTCCGATTGACCTCGTAGCTCTTGCTGCGTGTGACCCGGCTGCTCTCGCCTTGCCCGAGCTCCGTGCCGGCTTCGGGGCCCCCAGGGGTATTGGCCTGGGCTCCTGCGATCCCACGCGGCCGTCCACTGCCGGCGCCCTCGAGGATCTCTTGCGTCGATTCGTTGCGGACGGCGGTTTGCTCGGGGTCGTACACCTCTTCGGTCGTGTCCGTGCGCGAGAAATCCACCTCGGCGGAGACTCGAACTTCGGCGCCGCCGACCCCGATCGTGCGCTCGAGCATGCGGGAGAGCTTGCGCTCGAGGTCGCGCTCGAGGTCGCCCTTGTAGTCGAGCGCTGCCGCGGACGCGGCATTTCCGAGGTCACCGCGGCTGAGCAGGTTGCCGTGGGTATCCACCACGGTGACGTCGGTGGGCTCGAGTCCTTCGACCGCGGATGCGACGAGGTAGCGGATCGCCCCCACGTTGCGGTCCGAGAGGCTACGACCCGAGACCAAAGAGACGGTGACGGAAGCCGTGGGGGAAATCTTCTCGTCCTCGAACACGGCTTTGCGCGGCTGGGTGACGTGGACCCGCACGCTGGCGACCGCGTCGATCTCGGAGATCGTGCGCTCGAGCTCGCCTTGCAGGGCGCGTCGATAGTTGATCTGTTGGGCGAAGTCGGTGAGCCCGAAGCTCTGTTGCTCGAACATCTCGAACCCGACGTTGCCGGTCTTGGGCAGGTCTTGCTCGGCGAGCAGGATCCTCGCAGCGTCCACTCGGCTCTTGGCGACGCGGATCACAGACCCCCCCGCTTCCAGCTCGTAGTCGATCTTGGCGGCTTCGAGGGCGCGCGTGATGGGTGCTGCGTCGCTCGGATCCAGGCCCGAAAACAGGACGCGCTTCTCCTCCATGCTGCCCATGGCCGCGACCGCGATGGCGATGATCGCTCCCAAGCCCGCGATCGCAGCGATCCCCATGCGGGCCACCGCGGGGAGCTTTTTCCACTGCTCGAGGAACGGAGCGAGGGTTTGCTTGAGGGACTCCATAGGGGGGCGCTATGCGGCGGCTATCCGAGCTGCGAGATCTGGCGGTAGGCGTCGAGGAGCTTGTTGCGTACCGTGGTGCCGAGCTTGAGCATGATGTCGGCCTTTTCCATGGAGATCATCGCCGTGTGGATGTCCACGGTGCCGGCGACCATCCCCTCGGTATCTCTGTCGGCATGTTCGGCCGCGTCCGCAATACGATCGATCGAGGTTGCGAGCGTTTGTCCGAAGCTCGGTTCTGCCCCTGCGGACGGCTCGGTCTCGATGGGCTTGGGCTCGGGGAACCGCGGCGACAGCAGCGGCGAGGTGCGTTCGAAGCTGATGCTCATTTCCCGATCCGTAGGGCGTGTTCGGCCATGTCGGTGAGTGTGGACAGCGCGGAGGTCCCGGCCTCATAAGCTCGCGCCGCGCTCATCATGTTCACCATCTCTTTGATCGTGCTGACGTTGGGGGTGGCGACGTGACCCGTGGCGTCGGCATCGGGATGGCCGGGGTTGTAGATGAGGATGGGATCGTCGTCGGCGACGACGATCTCGTCCGCCGCGACGCCCCAGGAGCTCTCCTGCGGCCGCTCGAGCTCTGCGCGCAGCGCCCCGGAGAAGTTTGGGCCGTCGATTTCGACGGCCTCGAGCACCACGTCCCGCCGCTTGTACGGACCGCCTTCCGCGGTGCGCGTGGTGTTCTGGTTCGCGATGTTCATGGCGGCGACGTTCATGCGGGTCCGCTGAGCGGACATCCCCGAGCCAATGACGTCGAAACTTCGAAGCAGTGTCATAGCGTGTACTCCTGTGGCGATCAGCCGTTGCCGTCTCCGGCCGCGTAGCGCAGCATCCCGATGCGGCGCGAGAGCAGCTCCGAGACCGAGCGGTAGCGGGTCATGTTGGCGCGCATCTTGGAAACCTGGCCTTCGAGGGCGACCGTGTTGCCGTCCTCGTCTGGGACTTCGTCGTCGGCGACGACGGCCTCGGATTCGTGGCGCATCGTCTGGAGGCGTTCGTTCCCGTCGATTTGCAGGTCGACTTGCTCGCTGAACGAGACATCGCGCGCGCGGTATCCGGGCGTGTCGAGGTTCGCGAGGTTGGCCGCGATCATCGCTTGGCGCTCGGTGTGATACTCGAGGTGGCGACCGAGCCGGTCGAGCCCCGCGAGCGGTGTGGCTCCGACGTTCATCGTACGAATGGTCATGGGGTCGGTTCCTGGGCAGGGGTGGGAGCCGGTGATGCAAGCAGGCGTTCGAGCTCGAGGCCGCGCAGATGCGCGCGTGCGATGAGGCCGTAGCGGGTCCCCGCGGACGCGAGGTGTTCGAGGATCTTGCGGGCATCGGCGTCGTTGCCGAGCGCAATCTCGGAGGTTGCCAAGTGGTACGCGAGCTTGTCCCGCGCTTCGGGATCGGTCGTGCGGCCCACGAGGCTCCGCAACATCGGTGCGGCCTCGGCGGGTCGATTGGCGCGTGCCAGCGCCAACGCGAACTGAGGCTCTCGAACGGCCGGGTCACCGAACTGGAGTTTGGAGAGCTCGCGCAGCACCTGGACCTGGAGCGCGGCGTCGCCATAGGCAACTGCGAGATCCGCCTCGAGTTCGCCGAGCATCTTCCGGTGCTCCGCGGTCGTACACTGCGGCCGCAGTTGCGCCAGGCGCTCGCGCGCTCCAGCGAGCCCATGCGCGGCGTGGCTCTCGAGTGCCAAGGTCCGCAGCAGGTCGCGCAGCTGCGGGGCTTGCGGGTGGCGCTCGCAGATGAAGGACACGACCTCCCCCGCGCGGACGAGGTCCGAGGTCTGCTGATACGCCTGCGCGAGCCGGACGACGAGGGCACCCTCCTCTGCGGACGTGGGGAGTTCGCGGAGGCGGGCTCGGATGAGGGCGATCGTCGGCTCGAAGAGACCGAGCTGCGCATGCGCCTCGATCACGGAGTCGATGATCTCCGCGCGGCTCGGGTGAGCGTCGACGCGCCCAGACCATGCGTTCCAGGCCGCGACGGTGCGGACCGGATCGTTGCGCCAGACCGGGACCGCGATCGCACGGGTCAAAATCCGCTGGGTCTCGAGATCCGCAGGACCCTTCCAGTCTTCGGGGAGGGCGTCGGGTGGGGGCAGACGGGCGAGGGCGAGCGACGTCTCCCCGAGCACATCGAGGACGAGCGCCGCCCGCAACCAGGCGTAGCCCTCGAAGCGCCGCCGGTCGATCGTCTCGGCGGCGAGCTCGACTTGTTCGACGGTCGCGCGGGCGATGTCGGTGATCGTCTGGACGTGCAGGAGATCGAGGCGAGCGAGCGAGGCCCCCGTCGAACGGGGGTAGCGGCGGGACACCTGTTGCAAGCGGGCGGATGCCTCGTTCACGTGCCCACTGATGATGTAGAGCTCGGCCACGCGGAGTGCGGCGAGGTCGTCCAGGTTGGAAGTCTGCTGCAGCTTCTCCCAGAGCTTGCGCGCGAGCGTCAGATCTCCGTCGCTGGTGGCCCGCTCGGCGTCACGCCACAGCTCGAGATGGGCTCCGAGGTCCCCGGGTTCTGGCAGAGGGCGACGTACGAGCGCCGCGAGCACCCGCAGCTGATTCTGTTCGGACTGGGTCCCGAGCTCGAGCGTGAAGCGCCGCGCGTTGTGTTCGATGCGCGTCGCCGCCCGGATCGCGTCCCCGTCGTGGGTGATCACGACCCGGTGACCGAGCTCCGAGGGCTCGATGCGCGTCCGATAGGGCGGAGGAAGGACGTCGAGCACGTGCTGGAGGGTGTCGGCACCCGCCTGAATCTCGAATTGCAGCCCGACGCGCGCCGGAAGGTAGGTCACCTCGGGGATCGGCTCCGTGCGGCCGAACTCGAGACGATACGCTCGCGAGACGCCGGCCAGATCTTCATCTGGGGCGGCGTTCGGAATGGGGGACCACGCCACCCAGCCTGCGAGGAGCCACGCGAGCACGCCGAGAAGATGAGCAAGGCGTGTGCCAGGGGAGGGCGCGACCCGTGGGGCGCCGCGCGGACGGGCCCGCACGGCGCGGATCTGGGCCGCTTATTTCTGGCCGCGCCGGATCTTCTCGACGAGCGTGGTGCGGTTCATGCCGAGCAGGCGTGCGGCCTTGTTGCGGTTCCCATCCGTGCGATCGAGCGCTTGTTCGATGAGGCCCATTTCGAGCGACTGCACCCAATCGCGCAGGATGATGCCCTCGTTGGGCAGCAGGATCTCGCTCGGGTGCGCTTCGACCCGCTTGATCGCGGGATCGTCCGGATTGCGGATCCTCGGCGGTGAGGGGAGGTCGTCCTGGTCGTCGGCATCGAGCGGATCCTCGGCCTCCACCGCCGGAGCCGGAGCGGGAGCCGGAGCGGGAGCCGGAGCGGGAGCGTAGTAGGAGTAGGAGGCATGGACGACAGGCGCCTCTCGCTCGGGCTCAGGAGGCCTGGATGGCAGCGGGACGATGCGGTGGTTGGGCTTGCGCCGTGCGTCCTCGACGACGCGCACCGGAAGGTCGCTGACGCCGAGGATCCCTTCTCCTTGGTGGAGCAAGGTCATGCGCTCGACGGTGTTCTCGAGCTCGCGGACGTTTCCGGGCCACGCGTACTGCATCATGACGTTCAGCGCGTCGTCGCTGAACGCTTCCACGGCGCGGCCTCGACGTTTGCCGAGCTCGTGCAGGAAGTGGTTGGCAAGCAACGGCACGTCATCGAGCCGGTCCCGCAGCGGCGGCAGGTGGATCGGGATCAGATTGAGGCGATAGAAGAGGTCCTCGCGAAACGTCTTCTCCTGCGCCATGCGCTCGAGGTTCTTGTTCGTCGCGGCGATGATCCGCACGTCGCACTTGCGCGGCTTGGTCTCACCGACGGGGACGAACTCCTGCTCCTGGAGCACGCGCAGGAACTTGACCTGGACGGAGAGCAGCATCTCGCCGATCTCGTCGAGGAACAGCGTGCCACCGTCGGCCACCGCGAAGCGGCCTTCTCTTGCCTGGGTCGCGCCAGAGAACGCACCCCGAGCGTGTCCGAACAGCTCGCTCTCGATGAGGGTCTCCGGGATGGCGCCGCAGTTGACCGGGACGAACGGTTTGTTCTTGCGGTTGGAGGCGACGTGGACCGCCCGCGCAACGAGCTCCTTGCCCGTCCCGCTCTCTCCGAGCACGAGGACCGTGCAATCGGTGGCGGCGATGCGCTCGAGCACCAGGAAGACCTCGAGCAGCGCGGGGTGCTCTCCGATGAGCTTGGGCGCATTCTTGTCGCGCCACAGCATTCGCGGATCGCGGCGCCCAGAGGCATCCGAAGCGGGGCTCCCGAGCACGCGGCTGACCGTGTCGTGGAGCTGCGCGAGCTCGAACGGCTTGACGAGGAAGTCCTTGGCGCCGAGGCGAATCGCCTCGACGGCATGCGATATCGTGCCCTCGGCCGACATCATGATGCAGTTGGGCGCGACTCCTTGCTCCCTCGCCCGCTTGAGCACCTCCATGCCGTCGAGGTCGTCCATGCGCAGGTCGAGCAGGACGAGCTCGAACGACTGACGCTTGAGCTGCGTGAGGGCCTCGGTTCCACCGCCTGCCCCCGTGCAGTCGCACCCCACGCCGCCGAGGTAGTCGACCAGCAGGCGCCGGTGGGGTTCGTGATCGTCGACGATCAGGATCTTTCGACCCCGAAGCGCGCTGTCATCCGCTGCTCGCACTCCGGTACTATTGTTTTCCGACCCGTAGGGGTCAATGGTCTGACGCCCTCGCGTTCGTCCCATTTCAGGCCCGCAAACGCGCGTCGGGGTCGTGGTGAATGAGGTCGCTACGGAGCTTCGCTCTCACCGGCGGTATCTCCCGAGCTCTCGGAGGTGTCCGTTTCGGACTCCATCGTCTCCGTCGTTCCCTCGGAAGTGGGCATGGCGGTCGTATTGGTGCTCGTGGTCTCGCTGCCCCCCGTCGTGGAGCTCGCGGACTCGGTGTCGGTTTGCCCGACACACTCGCCTGCCACGCACATGAGCCCCTTGGTGCAATCCGAGCGCCGCAAGCATGCCTCTGGGGTACACGCCAGAGTGCAGTGGGCGATGACGAAGGCGAGCGTGAACCGTGTGATGGTCATGCGTCCTCAGAACGCGGCACGAAAGCCGAGGGTGGCGTCGATCTTCGCGAGCGCGCTCTTGGCCATCAAGTCGTCACCGAGGAAGAACGCGGTCGCGGTGAGCTCGAGAGCAACGCCGAAGTGTCGGTGGAGGACGCCCAAGACACCCGCGCCGGCTTCCGCCCCCAGCAGGGTGTAGGGCGCCAGGAAAGCTGGGATCCCGAGCAGCGCATAGGGGCGGATGCGTCCATGGGGGAGAGACATGCGGACCTGCGCTTGAATCCCGAACCCGACGCGCCCCTCCACCTCGAGCAAGAATCCGGGGCTCACTTCCAGCCAAGGCACGCGGGGGTGCGTGATGCCGACTTCGAACGTGAGCATCGTCGGCGAACGACGACTGAAGGTCGTGCCGCTCGGCCCGGCCAGGCTCACGCCGCTCGACACACCCAGCATCGCGCTGACTTCGAGCTTTTCGGCGGGCGGGAGCGATGCGACGACGCCTCCTGCGAGGACCAGCGTCTGCACCAACACGGCGCTCATGCGATATGTCGCTCCGCATCGAGGGAGATGCGTCCCTGCTCCAGCGCCTTGCGGATCGCCGCGTGGTGGAAGCGAACGCGGTCCTGCTCGTTCACCTTGAGTTGCTGGAAGAAGGGATCGACGTAGGCGGTCTTCCGACTGTAGACCACGCTGCCGTTGGCCGCGAAGATCTGGGTGCGGATCGCCGCGGGCTTGGCACCAAGGTCCTCGGTCTGCACGTGCAGTCGCTGGCCGCGGTAGAAGACTTCCTCGTTGACGCCCGCCGGACTCGTCGGTTTCTTCGTGACACCGGAGGCGGATGCGGACCCCGAGCTCGGGGCCGAAGGGGGCGCGGCCGCCTCGAGGCCGAGGAGATTCTTGGCGAGGGCCGTGATCTCGAGCGATGCACGACAGGAGGGGCTCGCGACGCAGATCGGCACCATACGTCGCACCGAGTTCGGGACGAGCCGATCGTCGGCGACCGATCCGACGAGCCGCACGCGCCCGCCGATGAACCGGCCGCTGAGATCGTGTAATAGGTTGCTCACGCGCTTCGCGTCGATCTGCTGGGCTCGGTTGACGACGAGGTGGGTGGTGCGGGCCATCGCGGCGCGCGCTTCGTCGCTCTCGTGGGCCAGGCGCCTGACGGCCTCCGTGGTGACGTCGCGCCGTTTGACGCCCGTGCGGATCTCGAGGTCGCGCAGCGTCGCCGCTTTGATGAAGGCGAAGCAGTTCTGCACCGCGGTCGGTTCCGTGGTGGTCACCGCGATGCCAACATCCGCGGCTAAATAGAGATCGAGCGTATTGAAGGTCGTACCTGCACCGAGGTCCAGGATCACGGTGTCGCACTCGAGGTCACGAATGTGCCGGATTAGCTTCTCTTTGTGCGCATGTTGAGGATTGGCAGATCCCAACGTGTCGGCGTCACCCGCGATGAGCGACAGACCTTCGACACCGGTGGGCACCGCCAAATCTCCGAGCTTCGCCACGTTTCGGGCAAAAAAATCTGCGAGCGTGCGCTCGGGACGTGTGCATCCGAGCAATGTGTCGAGGTTGGCGCCTCCGAGATCACCATCGAGGATCACCACCCTCTCGCCCATCTGGGCCAGGCGAACGGCTAAATTCGTGGAGACGACGCTCTTTCCGACGCCGCCTTTCCCACCGCCAATCGCCCACACGCGCGGCGGCTTCGACCCTGCTTCAATACGACGGAGGTTGGACGGCATGGATGTGACGGTTGCCTCAGCAAGAGCGATGCCACGTGCGCAGGAGGACCGCTTTCGTTTTGGGACGTGCTCGCGCCTCAAACGGTCGCAACATTCGACGATGCACTTGTCGACGCCATGAGCCAGTCACCCAACTCAACCCGCATCCTCGTCGTCGATCCCGAGCCCAGTTGGGTTTCGTCTTTGAGAGACGCTGGTCCGCCCAACGAACCCCTGCATTTCGTCGAGTGCAGCGACGCTGCGACCGCCCAGAACCTGCTCCGAGAGCAGCGCTTCGACGCCGTGGCTCTAAGTGCGGACCTCGACGACGATACCTCCACGAGCGTAGTCGCAGAGATCGAGAGCAGCCATCCGGGACTGCCGCTCATCGTGGTGGCTTCGCGCCTCGACGACGAAGGCGTCGCGGATGCCTGTCATCTCGGCGCTGCCGGCGTGCTCGTGCGACCGGTGACGGCTGCGGGTCTCTTGGGCGTCCTGCACGTGCCGGTTTCGGATGCGGGCTTCGCTGGCTCGTGCACCGCCGTACCCACGGCGCAGCTCCTGACCTTGCACTGCTCGACCGGCGCCGACGGTATCCTGCACCTGCGTTGCCCGGGTAACGCTCACCACGACGAGCGGCTCGGCAGCATCTATCTCGAGGCGGGGCAACCCGTGCACGCGACCGCAGGTGATCTCGTGGGGTCCGAGGCCGTCCATGCGATCCTCGGCTGGGTCGATGCCGAAGCGACCTGGATCCCGGGCCAGCCGCGCCCGGCCCGGACGATCGTCGGTCGTTGGGAAGGCTTGCTCGCGCGCTCCGCCTCGGACCGCGCGATGGATGACGCCGAAGCGATCGAGCGCATGGTCGCGGTCGCGTATCCCGAGGTGATCGAGAAGCTCTCCCGCCTCGCGCAGACGACGGATGTGCTCGGCGCGTTCTTGCTTCGCCATGCCGAGGTGATCGCCGGGCGCTGCTCTCCCGAGGTCGACGAACAGCTCGCAGCCCGCGCGCTTTGCCGCCTGGCCCACGTGTTCTTCGATGTCGAAGCCCAGCCGACCGAGGAAGCAGGGCGCGAGATCCAAGCGATCGTCGGTAGCATGCGCCTCGTGCTCGACCGCATCGGTCCGTCCTCGGCCGGATTCCAAGTCGGCGTGTTCGTGCGCCAAGCCGCCCCGGTCTGCAAGAGCTTGCGCAGGTTGCTGCGGCAAATCGACTCCGCGTTCTCGCGCGCCGTCAAGGCACGCAACCGCCGCGAAGCGAACGGTGAAGCGCTCGCGATGCAGCAGCGCGTCGCCTAGCGGGCCCGGCAGAAGGTCGCGTATCGCGGGATCGCCGTCAGCGTCGCCCGTGGCAGGGCGCGAAGGCGAGAGCGTACGTCGAGGTTCCGCCGCGTTCCACTCAGGGGCCGGGAGCGTCGTCGCACGCGAGGCGCTCGCGCTCACGCGTCGGTTCGTCTTCGGCGAGCTCGGCGAGATCGCAGTGCAGCGCGGGAATGAAAGGATTGATCCGAATCGCCCGCGCGAGCGCGGCTTTCGCTTCCGACCGCTTGCCCGTCATCAGGAGTGCTCGACCTTGATCCGCAGCCAGATTGGCGTCCTCTGGCTCGGATTGGGCGGCGATCTCCAAGACGGGTACGGCGGCTTCGTGGTCACCCAGGTCCACATAGATTCGGCCCAAGCGGCGGCATAGGGCCGGGTCGCCGTGGGCGCGCGCATCGGCCTTTCGCGCCTTCTCATACTCCAAGACCGCGGCCTCGGGGTGGTCACGTGCCTCGAGCAGAGCGCCAAGGCGAGCGAACTGCCGCGCACGACCCCCGCCCAGATGCGAAAAGACGTCCCCGAGCGGCGCCGGTCCGGTGGATCCGGCTTCGTCGGCGAACTTCGGGCTGCGGAGCTCGCCACCTTCGGCTTGCCGGGTGCGCGCTCGGGTCGTGCGCTTCCACGCCGTCATGAAATCGTCGAACGAGGCACCCCAGGCTTCCGCGATCGCGACCTCCGCTGCGCGTCCTTGATCGACGACGTCGAGCATGCGCGAAAGGCCGGCGGATCCCCGACGCTCGTGCAACAGACCGAGCATGGTCTCGACTTCCGCGTAAGCGAGCGACGCGAGCTCGGCGCTCGGGAGCATCGCCACGGAAGGGTACATCTGCTCGAGCTCCACGAGCTCGTCGCGCACGATCGCGCTGTGGAGCCGATGGGCGACGCCGGGATCGAGCGGTGGGGGAGCGTTTCTACGCCACCGCGTCTCGAGCAGCTTGGCGAGCCCCTCCTGCATCCAGACCGGCGCCTGGTTGTGCGTGCGCATCGTCAGCAGATAGTGCACGTACTCGTGGACGGCCGTGTCGAGCCATCCGTAGCCGTGGAGCATCACCCGCGGGGTGATCATCATGACGCGACGATATTTTGTGACGCCCACGGTCCCGGTCGTGCGGATGTTCTCGACGCTGAGCGGGGTCACCATCGCGAGCTTGGCGGGGTTGTCGAGAAACTCGAAGCGGATGCGATGATCGGGCGTCACGCCGATCATCGGATCGAGCTCGCGTCGCGCGGCCGCCATGGCCTCGAAGAGGTAGGGGGCGAGCAGGACGTCCTTGCGGTGGGCGAACACGGCTTCGACGGAGCCGTCCTCGCTGCGCACGGTGATCGCCTCTCCGAGGGCGCGCTGGGCCCCGCGGGCGAGCGCGAGGTGATGCTCGGCGTCGTTGCGGTCGGCAGCACCGAGGTCGGGATCGGCGAGCACCGTCGTCAAGATCGCCTCGGCCGCCGCGTAGTCGGCTTCATAGACGGCGACGAGGCCGAGCCGTAGTCGCGTCGCGGCCGGCGTCGGCGCGACCTCGGCCAGACGCCGCGCTTCCGCGAGGTCCCAACCCGACAGTGCGCTCTCGAACGCCGCATCGCTGCCGCGCTCCTCCGCGTCGACGGGCATGGCCGGGGCGCTGGCGAGCAGAAGACTCGCGAGCGCGACCCCGGGCGTCCACCGAGTGCGCAGATTCATCGAAGGAGCTCCTCGTAGTAGCGCTTGACGGGTTCATCGAACCCTTTGGGGGTGCCGTCCCGCATGGCTTCGAGCAGTGCGTCGCGCAGCGATCGATCGCGTTCGGCCTCGGTCGAGGCTTCCCCGCCTCCGCTCGGGGGCGGAGGCGGTGGTGCTCCCTGCCGCAGGCTGTCGATCGCGCGTTGGATGCTTTGCCAAGCATCTGCCTGATCGTGCAGGGCCGTTCTCGGCGATTGCGCTCCGAGCTCGCGTGCGCTCCGCTCCATCGCGCGCCCGGCTTGACGCAACGCCTTGCGGCCCTCGGGTGGCAGCAAGGGCGCGAGCTCTCCCTGGTCGATCGCCTCCTGGCGTTGCTGTGCACCTCGTTGACGGAGCGCGAGGTCGGCCAAGCGCTCGAGTTCGGCGGGGGGCAGCACCTGCTCGGGTGCGGGCAAGGGAGCGCGGAGCTGGGTCTCCAGACGTTGGGCGCGAGATTCTGCGGACCGAACCGAGCGACCTTCGGATTCCTGGGCCTCGGAACCGGTTACCGCGTCTTGCAACGCCGTGGTGACGCGCGAAGAGAGCTCGGCGAGCTCCAGCTGACCGACCTCTTGACGCTGGGCCGCGGACTCGAGCTCCCGGAGCGCTGCGATCGCGTCCTCGAGCCCTCGCCGGCCTTCGCGACCGAGCCGAGCGTCATTGATGCGCTCGAGGTCCGAGCGGATCGCCTTGGCCCCGTTCTCCGCCTTTTCGCGTGCGGCCGGGGCCGCGATGTCTTGCGCCGCGACGTCACGCCAGGTCTCGTGCAGATCGCGGGTCAGACCTCGAAGGCCAGCTTCCTCGTCTTGGAGGCGACTGAGCTCGCGCAGCAGTTGCATCCGCTGCTGCTCCTCCTCGGAGAGGGCCTCGGGCGGCCCCTCGTCGGATTGGGACAGGGAGCGCTGGACCTGATCGCGCAGGTTCTGGAGCTCGCCGAGCTCGTCGCGTGCGCGGTCGATCGCGTGCTCGACCTCGCCTTGCTCGAGCATGGCTTCCAGGTCCGCTTCTGCGGCCATCTGCTCGAGGATCTCGAACGCGTCGAGGTTGACGAAGTCGTGCTCGACCTCCTTGCGCAGCATGGCGCGGGCTTCTGCGAGCCGGCGCATGTCCTCGCGGCGCCGTTGCTCGAGCTGATCGATCCGCGCGCGCGCACTCTCATCGCCTGCCTTGAGCTGCTCGAGCTCGTCGAGCAGCTTGCGCTGCGTCGTTTCGAGGCGCGCGACGAGGGCCTCGATGCTCGCCATCACCTGGCCATCGAGCAGATCGTCGATGCGGATGATCTCGTCCTCGAGCGCGGCGACCTCCTTGCGGTTGTGGTCGTGGAGCCGATCGAGCCGCGGCTGCGGGCTCGGGAGCAGCTCGTGCAGCGCGAGTTCCTCGCGGTGGAGGCTCATCAGACGTCCGTGGATCGCTGCGAGCGACTCGGCGTCGCGCGGACGGACCATGCCGTCGAGGGCGAGGCCATCGATGACCGCAGCGAGTTTCGCGAGCAGCTCGGTCGCAGTCGCGAGGATCCTGAGCGCACCCTCGAGCTGGTCGTGCACGTCCGCGTCCTCGGTGCGAAGAAACGCGCTCGTCGTCAGGCGCTCGGCCAGGAGGTCGATCGCGCGGTCCCGGATCTCGGCGAGGCTGACGAGGTTGGCCGCGTGTTCGCTCTCGTCGTCGCGGATCGTGAGCCGCATCGTCGCGGAACGGGTCATCTTCCCCGGCGGATCGGGCAAGGGCTGCAACCCGAGCCCAGGGTCGTTGTCCCGGACCTCGATCCAGTAGAGGACCTCGCTGCGTTGCTTGATGGGGACCCTGGAGATGTCCCACGTGTAGCGGTGACGCCAGGTGCCCCGTGTACCCTGCGGAACCTCCAAGGGCAGGCGCTGGGCTTCGCCTTCGGGCAGCTGGTACACGAGCTCTGCCTGCGCGAGGCCGAAATCGTCGGTGGCGTGGAAGCGCAGCTCTACGGCGTTCTGCTCGTCGACTTCACGTCCGCCGCGCGGAAGTGGTAGCAGCTCCACGTCGGGCGGGCGATCGACCTCGAGCTCGAGGGACATCGCGGGCGATTGGTGGTCTCGGTCGTGGAGAACCACGCTCCACGTGCCCGAGCCACGCACTCGGAAGCTGCCCGTCCAGCGCAGGTCGCCTTGAGGCAGAAGCCGGCTGATCTCGGGGGGAATCTGGGCGCCGAGCTCGGAGCGATCGTAGACGAGCACGATCTCCGCCGAATCCGCTTCGTGGCGCGACCGCAGGTCGACGACGATCTCCGTGCCGGCGAGCACCCGCAGCGGACCGCTCGGGTTCGAGACGGTGCGGGGAAGACGGCCCGTGTGGGGCGGATCGCGGAGCTCCAAGTCCAGCGAGGACCACACGGGTCGCGGGACCTCGGGGGTGCGCGCGTCCGTTGCGTGGAGCCAGAGGATCGCACCGCTCACGATGCGGTCGGAGGTCGCCCCGACGACGAGTCCGATCGCGAGTGCGAGGGTCGTCGCGGCCCTCCGCCGCAGCGGTGGACGGGGCAGGACCCGTGAAGGGGGGCACGCGGCGCGGCGGAGGCTTGCTGCGACGTACTCGACGTAGGCCCGCGTGAGGCCTTGCGAATGGTGGGCGGCAGGCAGCTCGAGCAGCTCGAGGACGCCGAGGATTTCATGACGAAGCGGCGCGGGGACCCGATCCGACCGGGAAGCGATCGCTCGCGCGACTGCACGATCTCGACCCCATTGGCGATGAGCGTGCAGTGCGCGCACGACGATCAGCGTCGGAACCACGCAAAGGAACACCCCAGCGCCGATCCAAGCCCACAGGTCGCCCCGTAGGGTCCAAGCCGACAAAGCGCTCCCGAGGAGCCCCACCGCGATCGCGAGCCATGCGATGTCCCACGCGGTCGTGAGGATCGACGTCGCCAGGGCGTGGCGCCTCACGGCGCGGATGAACATGCGGATCTCCGCGGTGGAATCGCTCTGGTTCAAGCCGCGGTTCGCGCCTTCACCGATGGCGTCGGCCTCCCGTTCGAAGGTATAACCGCCGGCGCGGCGAGGCGTCACGGGCCGGACGCTCCCCCGCTCCCCGTCAGGCCGGATGTGTCGCCGTCTCCTCCGGCACTCACCCTGAATAGCCCCATCCACCGGCCGTCGAAGCGCGAGGACTGCTGTGGTTTCACCCGATGCCGACGACCATGACCTGGTCGCAGCCTGCCAGGCAGGGGATCGGCAAGCGTTCCACCTCCTCTATCAGCGCTATGAGCGCCGGATCTTTGCCGTGGCCTTCGGGTATCTCCGAAATCAAGAGGACGCCCTCGACGTGGTTCAAGAAGCCTTCATCAAGGTGCACCGTCATCTCCCCACGTTCGAGGGGCAGTCGAGCTTCTATACCTGGCTGTACCGAATCGTGGCGAACCTCTGCATCGATCACATGCGCCGCGCGAGCCGCAAGAAGGACGTCGAGTTCGACGATCGCTTCGATCACGAGCAGCGTTCGGCTGCGCCGATGCCGTCGCTGGCACTGCGTACCGATCCCGCGGGCGCGCTGAAAAACAAAGAGATCCTCGCCGCCGTGGAGGCGAGCTTGGGTGAGCTGAGCGAGAAGCATCGGGCCGTGATCGTGATGCGCGAGCTCCAAGGCTTCTCGTATGCGGACATGGCGAAGGTCATGAACTGCTCCAAGGGGACCATCATGAGCCGCTTGTTTCATGCGCGACGCAACATGCAGAAGCTCCTCAAGGAGCGGCTGGACCATCTCGTCGAGCAGGAGGCTGCATCATGAACGACCCCATCGGCCGGACCGGCGTTTCCTACCAGGATCTGCAGCGCTACTTCGACGGGGAGCTCGTCGGTACCGAGAACCAGGAGCTCGCCGCTCACGTCGAGGCGGAGCCCGAGCTCAAAGCGGAGCTCGCCCAGCTCGGCTTGCTCCGGGCCCTGGTCGTCGAGTCTTCGGCCATGCGCGCGGACGCGGTCCCGGCCGCGCGTTTCGAGCAGGTCTGGTCGGAGGTCGAGCGTGCGATCGAACGCGATGCTCGCGAGAGCCGCGGCGCCCGAGGGCCCGTGTCTGCATGGGCCCGCGTGCGGCAGTGGCTACGTGCCGCGCGGATCCCCCTGGTCGCCGCGGCGGGAGCGGCTCTCGTCGCGATCGTGATCGTGCGAGGCTTTGGCGTGGAGGATGCGCCCGCGGTCGCGGAAGCACCCACGGTCGCGGATCCTCCGGCCCCGGAGGCGGCGTATCCGTCGCCGCCCGCGAAGGCCAAAGATGAGGTCGCGATCGAGAACGTGGAGGTGCCTCCGATGAAATTCGGCGATCCCAAGCCAGGGGACGCCGAGCTTCACAGCGTGGAGTTCGGAGGCCATCACGGCACCATCGCGAAGACCGGGACGGTGACGGTGCTCTACGTGGAGGAAGACGTGGAACCCGAAGATAGTGAGCGCTCGCTATGATGGATGGAAAATCGATGCTTCGCCGGTGGTGCACCGTGGGTGCCGCTTTGTTTTGTCCGCTGGTGGCGACAACGGCCATCGTGGAGGTCGAGGCGGCCGAGCCGGCAAAGCGCGCGGGTTGCCAGGTCCACGCGGTGCTCGCGAGCAAAGACGGCGACGGGGAGATCCCAAGGAGCCTCGAGTTCCTGCGCGAAGCGCTGCAGGACGATCAGTTCGCTGCGTTCAAGAGCTTTCACCTCGTCGACAAGAAAACCTTGAGCCTCACCGAGGGAAAGACGGAGTCGGCCACCCTCAACACGGGCCACCAAGTCAAGGTCACGCTGCGAGGCAGCGACGCCGAGCGGCTACGGCTCCACCTCGATCTCACCGCCCGCGACGGGAAGGCGGCGCTCGTGCGCACGGACTACAGCATCGAGCACAACGGCCTGTTCATGATCCAGGCGGGTACCTTCAAGCAGGAAGAGGTCTCCGGGAAACTGTTGTTCGCGTTCCAGTGCGCGGCGACGCGTTGATCCGGTGGTGAGGGCGCGTCGGAGAACGCGCCGGCGAGGTTCGTATGCCACACCGCATCGGCTTCGCTCCGTCGCGCGAAGCCATCGCCGGGGACAAACGTAGTATGCTGGCCGCGTTCGTCCGAGATGCTCCGGCTGTTCTCTTCGCGCGGGCCTAGATTCTGGTGGATCGCAGGAGCGTCCGTCCTCGGGTTCACGTTGCTCGTGACGCTCGCGACGGCCCCGCGGTGGGGCGGAGGTTACGTGCAGCGCAAGCTCGTCGAGGCCGCCGAGGGCCGCACGGGCCTGCCGCTCACGATCGGAGCGCTGGACCTCGAGTGGGGGCGCGCGCGGCTGCGCGAAGTCACGCTTGGCGGAGGTGAAGGGCAGCTTCGCGTGCATCTGAGCGAGGTCGTGGTGTCCGCGCGGATCCCTTGGAATCTCCGGCCTCACGTCGAGATCGTGACGATCGTCGGAGGGGAAGTCGCCGGGGAGGTCGCCCAGTTCCTCGAGCTCGGCGAGCGCGTGCGGGGACGCCGTTCGCAGGCCGAGGAGCCCAAGCCATCGACCGAAGGTGAATCGGCCGCGCCCTCGCGACTGCCCGACAGGATCCGGGTTGCCGATCTCCGATTGGATCTGCGTGACACCCCACGTGGCGCCGCGCTCCGCGGGAGCATCCGTGCCGATCTCGATGCGCCGGAGAATCGCGCGTCGGTGATGTTTTCCGAGGTGAAGGCGAGCCTCGGCCGAGGACCGGAACTCGTCGCCTCGTCCCTGCGCATCGACCTCGAGCGGCAGGGCGGCGCGCTGGCATTCCCGGTCCGGATGCATGTCGTGGGCGCGGGGGCTGCACTTGCGCAAGAGCTCGGGGTCGCCGGGGTGGATGGTTGGATCGAGGCCTCCGACGCGCACCTCACGGAGGTCAGCCTCGCGCTCCAAGGCGGGTTTGCGGACCCCGGAACTGCGTCCCTCCAGGTGGCCAAGCTCTGGTCGACGCGCGGTAGTTTGCGGCGCGATCTCAGCGCGGGACGAGTCGAGGTCGACATGGAGTCGTTCGAGCTTGGTCGCGTGCCCGCCGTGCTCGAGCGCCTCCCGCTCGTGGAGTCCGAAGGCGCGACGGTCGGAGGCCGGCTCGCGGTCGTGTTCGGGGACGGCGTGGCGCGGGCCGAGGGCGAGCTCGATCTCGCGGGTCTCCATGTCGAGCACCGCACGCTCGCGCGCGACGTCGTACGCGACGTGGGGTTCGAGTTGGCGTTCGCCTCGGAGGTGGATCCTCGGGCCTCGCGGCTCGAGCTCGTCTATGCCGAGCTGGTCCGCAATGGTGTGCGGGTGTCCGCGGCGGGGGAGGTCGAGCATCCTCAGCGACGCGAAGGCCGGCGCTATCGCGTGCACGCGGAGGTTCCTTCGGTGCCGTGCGCGAAGGTGCTGGGGGCGATCCCCGAGCAGCTCGTTCCGGCGCTGCTCCAGTTCGAGCTCGCCGGGAAGTTCCAGGCCAGCGTCGATGCCGACATCGACTACGCCCGCCTCGAGGACCTCGCGCTCGATGCTTCGCTCGGGATGGACGGGTGTCGTGTCAAACGCACGCCGCCGCACGCGATGCCGCAGCGCCTCGCGGCCGGGTTCACGCACCGCGTCCAGATGCGCGATGGTCAAGAACGGGAGGTCGAGCTGTTCGCGGGTTCGAGCTCGTTCACCCCGCTCGAGCAGATCTCGCCCTACATGGTCGCGGCCGTGCTCACGACCGAAGACGGCGGGTTCTGGCGGCATCGTGGGTTTCTACCGTCCCAGTTCGAGGTCGCGTTGCGTCGCAATCTCTCGGAGGACCGCATCCGACTCGGCGCTTCCACCATCACCATGCAGATGGTCAAGAACGTGCTGCTCAGCCATGAGCGGACGCTCGGGCGTAAGCTCCAAGAGATGTTCCTGACGTGGTTCGTGGAGACGAGCCTGACCAAAGAACGGATCTTGGAGCTCTATCTCAACGCGATCGAGTACGGGCCCGGGATCTACGGGATCACGGACGCTTCGCGACACTACTTCGGCAAGCCGCCGCTCGAGCTCACCCCGCCCGAGGCGGCCTACCTCGCGCTCATGTTGCCGAGCCCCGTTCGTCGGCATGTCCACTATTGCCGCGGGGAGCTCTCTCCTGCGTTCCGGGTCAAGCTCCACCGGATCCTCTCGATCATGCACGAGCGTCAGCGCTTGTCCGATCTCGAGTACGAGGTCTGGAAAGATGCTCCGCTCGTGTTCGATCTCTCCAACCGCGTGAGCGAGCGCAACTGCATCTCTCGCATCGAGACCCTCAGCGAAGGTGAGTACACCCAGCGTGCCGTCAGTGGCCTGCTCGGGTTGTTGGACCCGGAGCAAGATCGCGTCGCGCATGTCGTTCGGCGCGACGCGCGAGCGGAAGAACCCTGGGAAGACGAGGAGGCCTCGCCCTCCGAGGCCGATGCCCCCGGCGTGCCGGCCATGGACGCCGATGGCGAGTTTTGACCGCCGGGGACCGCTCCGGTGCCGTTGTCCTTGCGATCCCGTCGTGCCATGTTCGGCCCGCGCGTGAGGAATCGTCGTGTGTGAAGGACCCGCGGAGGGGGCATGAAGCGGTCGACGCAGATCGTGTTCATCGTGCTCGGCGTGTTGCTCGTCGTCTCCGTCGTTGGGGGTCTCGGGACGATCGTGGGCGTGTTTTGGTGGTACGGGCGGGGCGTCGCCGAGCTCGATGAGGCGCGCCTCAAGAACTATGCGCCTCCCCAAGTGACGCGGGTGTTCGCCAGGGACGGGGAGCTCATCGGAGAGCTCTACCGCCAGCGGCGAACGCTCGTGGGTTACGAAGACGTCCCCAGCCACGTCGAGAACGCGTTTCTCGCCGCCGAAGACGCCGACTTCTATCGCCATGAGGGGATGGACTACGCCGGCATGGTCCGGGCGCTGATCGCCAACGTGAAAGCCGGTCGCGTGCGCCAGGGCGCCTCGACGATCACCCAGCAGGTCGTGAAGATCTTCATGCTCTCGCCGGAGCGCAGCTTCGAGCGGAAGGTGCAGGAGCTCATTTTGGCGCGGAGGCTCGAGCGCGCGTTCACCAAGCAGGAGATCCTCGAGCTCTACCTCAACGAGATCTATCTCGGTCATGGGCGCTACGGCATCGAGGAAGCCGCGCGCTTCTACTTCGGGAAGGGCGTTGCAGACATCGACCTCGGCCAGGCCGCGCTGCTCGCCACCTTGCCCAAGGCACCCGGGCGCGACTCACCGCTCCAGCACCCCGAGCGCGCCAAAGACCGCCAACGCTACGTGCTCCGGCAGATGGTGGCGCACGGTTTTTCGACCCAAGCGGAGATCGATCCTTACTTCGATGCCCCTTTGCGGCTCGCGAGCGGGGACGAGCGCGCGCAACCGGTCGCGGGCGCGGAGGAGTTCGTCGATGAAGTCGAGCGTCAGCTCGTAGAGCACTACGGTCGCGACGGGCTCGAAAGGCTCGGGGGAGAGGTCTTCACGACCGTCGGACTGCCGCTCCAAGAGAAGGCCCGCGACGCGGCGATCGCCGGGTTGCAAGCCGTGGATCGTCGGAACGGGTATGCGCACCGTTCGCAACCCGCAAGCGAACGCGAGCGTGAGACGTGGTCGCGCGAGATCGCATCGCGCGCGGTCCAGGCCGGTGCAAGAGCGCGTGTGGTCGTGGTCGCGCCGCACGAGACGCTCCCGGCCGATTGCGTTGCCGCGCGCTGGGGCGACACGCAGGTCGCGATTCGAGTCCCCCCAGGTTCGCGCTACGCAGACCCGGACCTCTCGCCGGCCCAGCAGTTCCCGGTGGATGCGCTGCTTCCCGTGGAGATCACCGCGCTCGCCGGAGATGCCCCAGGTCTGCCTGCAGGGTGGGCGGAAGCCAGGATCGTGGCGGGGCCCGAGGCGGCCGTCGTCGTGATCGATGTCGGCAGCGGCGAAGTGATCGCGATGATCGGAGGGACCCGGTACCACCGCGCGGGCTTCAATCGCGCGCTGCAAGCCCATCGGCAACCCGGTTCGGCCTTCAAACCGTTCGTGTACGGGGCCGCGCTCCAGAGCCGCGCGTTCACGGCGGCCTCGTTGGTTTCCGACTCTCCCGAGATCTACGAGAAGTGGCGACCGACGAACTTCGAGACCGACAAGTATCTGGGCGACGTCCGCATGCGGGTTGCGCTGGCAAAGTCGATCAACACGGTCGCGATCAAGCTGCTCGACCATGTGGGCGTCGACGTGGTGCGTGCGTTTGCGACGTCTGCGGGGATCGAATCGGAGCTCCCCGCAAACCTGTCCCTGGCGCTCGGAACCGGCGAGATCACGCCGTTCGAGCTGACGCGGGCGTATCTCACCCTCGCTCGGGGAGGCCTTCGCATCGAGCCCAAGTTCATCCGCGAGGTCCGTGCCCCTGGCGAGGCCCCGTGGGTCCCGCCCGTCTCCGAGCAGCCGCGGCTCCCCGAGGACGTCGCGTTCGTGCTGACCAGCATGATGCAGAGCGTGGTGGAGGAGGGGACGGGTACGCGCGCCCAGGAGCTTGGACGCCCCGTCGCCGCGAAGACCGGGACCTCGGCGGACTTCCACGACGCATGGTTCGCCGGGTTCACACCCGACAAAGTCGGCGTGGTTTGGGTCGGTTTCGACAAGCCGCGGAAGCTCGGAAAGAATGAAACAGGTGGCAAAGCGGCGGCGCCTATCTGGGTAGACGTCATGGGCGCGGCCGTCGAAGGACCGCCGTCGCAGACTTTCGTGCCGCCCGCTTCGGTCACCGTGCGTCGCATCGATGGCGCCTCGGGTCTGCTGGCCCCCACGGGCGATGCGCTCGAGGGCTACACGGGCCGTGCCATCGACGAGTTCTTTCTCGCTGGCACGGAGCCCGTAGACGAGGCGACACCTGCCGCACTCCCGGCGACAGACGTGTTGCTCGACCTCTACCAAGAGCGGCCGGTGCACACCGAGGACACATTCGCGCCCGAACCGGAGACGCAGGCCGCGGTGGTGCCCGAGACGTTTCCTCTGCCGTCGCTCGACGAAGATTGACGTCGGAGGGACCCACGAAGTCGTGGGGTCGCGCGAGAAACATTTTGTGTCGGGTCGCGCGTCGGCTTGGTGCTAACTTGTGGATATGGCTGACCAGCCAGCGACGCAGCTGTGGGTGCAGTACCAAAGCGGGGGAGCCATCGTGCACGTCCGCCAGGCGCCCGCTGAGCCGGCGGCCCCACCTTCCGGGGATGCTCTGGTTCGCGTCGGCGTTGCGAGCGTTGCTGCGGGAATCCTGCTGGGCGTGTTCGGAGCGACCGTGATGGGTCCAGTGCTCGCGATCGGCGGATTTTGCGCAGTCCTGATCGGTCGCCGCCAGAACCAGCAGCGCAAGGCGCTTCCACCCGCCCGAGAGGGCGATGATCGCGCGGCCACGAGCCCCGCCGTTCGCTCCGAGCGCGGTCGCAGGGTCTTGCTCAACCTCGAGCAAGCCGGCCCCACGACCTTTGAGGCGCTTCTGGCGCGACTTCACTGGACCGAGCCGGCCCTGCTCGAGACCCTCGTGCAGTTGAAGAATGAGGGGCGAATCGACGAAGACCTCGACCTCGACTCCGGGCAATGGATCTATCGCCCGATGGGGCGCCAGGGCAGCAGCGCCGGGTCACTCACGCTCGAAGAACGACAAAGTCGAATGCAGCTGGAGAAGGAATGAAAGACAAGACGACCGCCGCGATCCTCGCGTTGTTCCTCGGCTCCGTCGGGATCCACAAGTTCTATCTCGGAAACACTGCCGCGGGCGTGCTCTATTTGGCGTTCTGCTGGACCTTCATCCCCGGCTTCTTGGCGCTCATCGATTTCCTCGTGCTCGCCTTGATGGACGGCGATGAGTTCAATCGTCGCTACAACCGAGCGTTGGCGGCCCCCGTGACGGTCAACATGCTGCCGCCGCACGCGGGCGGGTTTGGGTTCCATGCGCCCGGGCATCCGGGAGCCATGCATCCAGGGGCCATGCATCCAGGGGCCATGCATGGCTACCCGGGGATGCACCACGGCGCGCCACCGCCAGGTTTCCCACAGGCGGCATCACCCGTGCCGCATCCGCCCGCGGGGCTCGACCCGGAGGAGCTCGGGCGGAGGCTCGAGAAGCTCAATGAGCTGAGGATCTCGGGCCTTCTGACGGAAGAAGAGTTCAGCGCGCAGAAGGCCCGACTCCTGAGCCAGATGTAGCGGACGCGGGGGCCCGCCCACGTACGCTACGGCGCTGGGGCGTCGGCGAGGGCGACGACCGTCAGTCCCTCGATGCCCGGGTCGGCATCGATCGCGCCCTCGATCTTGGCGTAGCGAAGCATCGGGTTGCGCGAACGGTTGCGAGGATCGAGCAGCCGCGCCTGAAAATCTTGGAGCGGCTGGACCTGATACGCCCAGAGGTCGGCGTGTTCCCAAGCCATGCTGTAGATCGTGCGGAGGACGACCGACTGCGCATCTGCGCCGAGGCCACGGACGCTGGTGACGAACGGCTTGCCGTACTTGAAGTACTCTTCGGCGTTGCTGAAGTAGAGCACGCGAACGGGAATCCCGAGCGCAGCCGCGGCCGAACCAGCGGTCTTCATGCTGGCTTCGCCCGCGAGGTTCCCCACCATGATCCGTACGCGTCCGGCCTGGTAGAGGGCCCGGATGTGGTCGTAGCGCTCCGGCGACGAGAGCCACGTCGTGGGGGTGCCTTCTCGGCGGCGCGCCACGACTCGCTTGAGGTGACGGAACACGGTCTCCCGCCCGTTCTTGTAGCCGCGGAGAATCCGCTGGATCTCGATGACGTCGCGGCCGGCGAGGCCCGCTTGCAGCTCGACGAGGCCCGCGTCCTCGTTCGCGCCGTCCCATCTCGCGATCAGTTCGTCGGGTGTCCGCGCGCCCTTGATGAACACCTCGTACATGCGGTGCAAGTCGACTACGCGCGTGTCGATGTCCATCAAGATCATCAGATCGGCCCGCGCGTGGGCGGCCATCGTGTAGTTCTGATCGGAGCCCACTCCGATGAACGCACCCGCGATGCCCTCGATGTAGGGGAAGTAGAGGTCGTGGCGCGTCTCGTTGGACTGGATGTAGTGGGTCTCGACCTCGATCGGAGGATCTTCGGGGCCCTGCAGCAAGAGTCGGCGTTGGTCCTCCCCGAGTGGAGCGAGGCTCGCCACGCCGGGGCGGGCGGGCGCCTGCGCGTCGGCGCTCGAGGGGGACGAGCTCTGTTCGGGCTTTGGCGCCTCGACGGCGGCGGGTGTAGGCCGAGCCTCGTGGCGCGCGCCGGCGGCCCCGGAGGCGGCGAGCATTTTCTCGAACGCAGGAAGACGTCGCCCGCCTGTGGGCGTGCCTTCGTCGGCCGAAGAGACGCTACAGCCGAGGACTAAAACGAGCGCGGCTTGGGAGCGCAGAAGAGCGCGCGAACGGGCCATGGGCGTCCGAGTGTAAGCCACCTGGACCGGGTTGATCTTTTTTTGGCGAAACACCTTGCGCTCGCTGTGAGTCCGCTTAGATTACCGCGCCACTTTCGGCGCGCTCTCCGCGATGCGCCGTACCGTGCCCTGCAATTCTCGGGAATAGCGGCGGTGCGGGCGGGGTTGGGGGGTGCCGTCAGAGAGCACTGCCAGGTCCTACGCGGCCCGGCCATCCACCGCTGGCCTCCGAAGGCCTGGATTCAACCACCGAGAGACGAAGGACCTATGGGCAAAGACGAAGCAGGGATCGGCGAAAACGCGCAGGACTCCCCATCCCCGTCGGGGTCGGCCGGCGGCGCGGATGATCCCTTCCGTGGCAAGCGGGATCGTCCCGTCACGATCCGCGCAGAGTCGATCAGCAAGCACTATGGAGACTTCGCCGCGCTCCAGCAAGTTTCGTTCGAAGTCAAGAAAGGCACGGTGGTCGCGTTCCTGGGCCCGAACGGTGCGGGCAAGTCCACCACCATGCGGATCTTGACGGGCTACCTGTCCCCAACCTCGGGGCGTGCCGCGGTCCTCGGCCTCAATCCGGGGGATGCTTCCCAGCGGATCGAGTTGGCCCGGCGGCTCGGTTACCTGCCCGAGAGCGGTCCGCTCTACCGCGACATGACGCCGCTCGAGTCGCTGCAGTTCTTCGGTGAAGTGCGCAAGCTCGACGGCCTCACGAAACACATCGAGCGGGTCGTCGAACAGTGTGCGCTGCACGAGGTGCTCCACAAGCCGATCGAAAAGCTGTCCAAGGGCTATCGACAGCGCGTGGGGATGGCCCAGGCGCTCCTGCACGATCCCGAGGTCCTCATCCTGGATGAGCCCACGAGCGGGCTCGATCCCTTGCAGATCCGCGAGGTCCGCAAACTCATCCGCGAACTCGGGCAAGAGAAGACGATCCTCCTGTCGACCCATATCCTCCAAGAGGTGGAAGCGGTCGCCGACGAGGTCGTCTTCATTTTCGACGGCCGGATCGCGTTCGCCGGCACGAAGACCGAGCTCGCCAAACAGGGCTCGCTGGAAGAGCGCTTCTACGAGTTGACCGAATCCAAGGAGGTCGCCTGATGGGCATCGACTACGGTGTGGTACGGGCGATCGTCCGCAAGGACATGCGCCAGTACTTAGGAAATCCTACTGGCTACGTGTTTCTCACGCTCTTCATCGCAACGACCGCGGCTGCGGCGTTCCTGCAAGAGGGGTTCTTCGCGCGCCATCTCGCGGACCTGGCCGAGCTCAACGGGCTCATGCCAGCGATCCTCATGTTCTTCGTGCCCGCGATCACGATGAGCGCTTGGGCGGAGGAGCGTCGCTGGGCGACGGACGAGCTGATGTTGACCGCGCCCGTCCGCGACGTCGAGGTCGTGCTCGGGAAGTTCCTCGGCGTCGTCGGGATGTACACGATCTCGCTGGCGTTCTCGGTGGCGCACGTCGTCGTGCTGTATTCGCTCGGTCGTCCAGACTCGGGGCTGATGGCCTCGACCTACCTCGGGTACTGGCTCATGGGCGTGATGTTCTGCGCGATCGGATTGCTCGCGTCGATGTTCACTACCAACGCGACCGTCGCGTTCATCCTCGGTGCGCTTGGCTGCGCTGGGGTCGTGTTCGCAGGGACCGAGCCGTGGGCGAGCGGTTTGCTCGGCACCGCGCTCGTGGGTTTGCTTGCGGCGCTGGTCGTGTACGTGCATCAGGGGCAAGCGGGCTCTGCGGGCATCGCAGGGCTCGTGGGCGCTGGCGTCGGGGTTCTCCTGTGGCTCCAACCGAGCGCTGCGGGTCCAAACACATTCGTCGAGTTGTTCGAGCACCTCTCGGTCACCGCGCACTTCTCGAGCTTTGGTGAGGGCGTCGTCCGTCTCGGGGACGTGGCTTACTTCGCATCGGGGACGGTGGTGATGCTGTCCCTCGCGACCTTCTTGCTCGGACGGAGGCATTGGTAGTCATGGCACTCAATCGCCGCCAACATCAGCTCATTCGCTTCCTGGCCGTCACGACCACGTGCGTCTCGTTGACCTACATGGGTGCGCGCAGCGGAGCGCGGTCCGACCTCACGGAGGAAGGTCTCAGTCGCATCACGCAGGCGACGCATGACGTCATCCGTGAGATCGACGAGGAGCGTCCCGTCGTGGTGCACGCGTTCGTGTCGCGCGAAGTGCCGCGCGAGTACGTGACGGTCCGGTCGCGCTTGCTGAACATCTTGCGCGAGATGGAAGCCTCGGGGGGACCGGGCCTGACGGTGCGGATCGTCGAGCCTGAGCCGCACTCGGTCGAGTCCGAGGAAGCCCTCGAGAAGTTCGGCATCGAGCCGCAGCAGCTGGTGGAACGTTCGGGAGGCCGCGTCCGCGCGCTCGATGTCTTCCTCGGCATCGCGTTCGTCTCCGGCCCAAGGACGCAAGTCCTGCCCTTCCTCGATCGCGGGCTCTCGCTCGAATACGAGGTCAATCGGGCGCTCCGCGTCGTTCGACAGGAAGCGCGCAAGGTCGTCGGGGTGCTCCGCACGGACGCGACGATCATGGGCAACTTCGACATGCAGACGCGGCGTCGGCAGCCCACGTGGCAGATCGTCGAAGACCTGCGCAAGCAGCACGACGTCCGTAGCATCGATCCAAAGACGCCGATCCCGGACGACGTAGACGTCCTGTTCGTCCCACAGCTCGCCTCGTGCTCGGAGGACGAGCTCGCGACGATCCGCGCATATGTCGATGCGGGCCGTCCAGCGCTGCTCACCGTCGACCCCGCGCCGCTGTTCGATCTGCGCTTGGCGCCGAGCGAACCGAAGCCGCCTCCACCCGGAGGACCGCAGCACGGGGGTGGCGCGGAGTCCAAGGGCGACTTCTCGGGTTTCCTGCGCTCGATCGGCGTCGATTGGCCGGACGGCAAGATCGTCTACGACATCAACAACCCGAACCCGATCCTCGGGCCCACGCCCAAACAGATCGTGTTCGCGACCGATCCGGGCGGTGGTGAGATGTTCGAGGGCGTCGATCCCACGGTCGATGGCCTCACCCAGATCGTTGCAATCTTCGGCGGCGAGCTGAAGGCGGCCGAAGGCGCGAACGCCCACTTCACGCCGCTGCTCACCTCGAGCCCGCGGTCGGGGACGTTCGAGTTCTCGGAGCTCTATGAGCAGAATCCGCTGTTTGGGCTGGGTCCCAAGCGGAGTCCGGGTCCGGGTTCGCCGATCTCCGGCGAGCGCCACGTGCTCGCAGCGCGGGTCACCACGTCGGCTGCAGCCGCGGAGGGCAAGGAAGCGGTCCAGCGCAACGTGGTCGTCATCGCCGATCTCGACATGTTCGGGGACATCTTCTTCAACCTCAACGCGCGCGGTGGCGACATCGACGGCGACGGGTTGGATGACGTCCGCTTCGACAACGTCCCGTTCATGCTCAACCTCGTCGACTCCTTGGCGAGCGACGACCGGTTCCTCGAGTTGCGGCGCCGGCGACCGGCTTACCGCCGCCTGACCAAGGTCGACGAGCTCACCAAGCTCGCTCGCGAGGAACGGCAAGAACTCGTCGAGCAAGCGAACGCCAAGGCGCAAGAAGAGCTCGAGAAGGCCAAGGCGAACCTCGAAGGTGCCGTGGCTGCGATTCGCGAGCGCACGGACCTCGACGAGACCACCAAAGACGTCAGTCTCTCGAGCGTGGAGGCGGCAGAGAATCGCCGTCTACAAGCCACGACCGCGGAGATCGAACGCGAAAAGGCGCGTGAGATCGAGCGGATCGACAACAAGCACGGTCGAGAAGTGGACGAGATCCAGAACAAGCTGCGACTCGCCGCCGTGCTCATCCCGCCGCTTCCGGCGTTGTTGTTCGGGGCGTGGATCTTCGGCCGCAAGCGGCGGCGCGAACGCGAGACGATTCCGGCGCGCCGGAGAAAAGGAAACATGCCGTCGGGCAAGAGGGGGAACGCATGAACCGCGGAACCATCATCTACGTCGCGGTTGCGCTCGCGACCGCAGCCGGCGCTTGGTCCATGCGACCCGCCGAGTTGCCGCCGGTTGCCTACGAGGACACCGGCGAGGCGCTCTTCCCTGAGTTCACGGATCCCACGGTCGCCGCGAGCCTGCAGGTCGTCGCTTGGGACGAAGACGCCGCGAACGTGGTCACGTTCAAGGTCCAGCAGAAGGGGGGCGTCTGGGTGATCCCGAGCCACAACGACTACCCCGCCGACGGAACGGAGCGGATGGGTGAGGCTGCGGCCTCGTTCATCGGCGTCAAAAAGGACCTCTACCTCGGCGAAAACGTGGCGGACCACGCCAAGTTCGGCGTGCTCGATCCACAAGGGACGTCGGGGACCGGCGACGAGAAGGGCAAGCGCATCACCCTGGAAGATGCTTCCGGGAAGGTCCTCGTCGATGTCATCGTCGGCAAGCAGGTCGAGGGCAAGCACGGCTACTACTACGTGCGCTACCCTTCGTCCGAGGGCGACGACCACGGCTCGGGGTCGCGACGCGTCTACGCCTCGCGCATCGAGCTCAACATCACGACGAAGTTCGGCGACTGGATCGAGAAAGATCTGCTCCACGTCGAGCGCGACGAGATCGTCGAGTTCGTCTACGACCCCTACAAAGTGGACGAGGTCGCAGGGAAGGTCATCGAGCGCCAGCCCGTCGCCGCGCGGATCGATCCCAACGGACCCCAAGCTTCCGCGGATTGGATTCTCGCACCCGAAATCGTCGTCCCCGAGGGCAAACAGCTGGACAACTTCAAGGCGCGGCAGCTCGCCTCCTCGGTCGCAAACATCCAGATCGTGGGTGTTCGCCCGCGTCCCGAGCAGCTGTTCCTGCGTGACCTCCAGTCCAAGGGCTTCTTCGTGTCGGGGGATCCCGGCGCGGCGCAGCTGTTCGGCAACGAGGGCCAGGTGTCCATCACCACGAAGGACGGCCTGCGCTACACCCTCTATTTCGGAGAGGTCACCTATGAATCGGGTCTTGCCCTCACGGCAGGCGTCGCAGAGACCCCAGCGGACGACAGCGATGAAGCTGCCGACAACGCTGCCGAAAAGGACGCCGAGAAAGGGACCGCGAGTCGGTACATGTGGGTTGACGTGACTTACGACGAGAGCATTGACCAATCCCTGGCCAAGCCGGCGACGCCCGCCGAAGGCGAAGCCCCGACCGACGCAGCGTCGCCCGATCCCGCAGCGGCCGCGACCGACGCGGCCGACGAAGAGAAGAAACTCGAGGGACGCACGCGTGCAGAGAAGCTCGGGAAGCGTTTCTCCAAGTGGTACTACGTGATCTCGGACTCGAGCTTCAAACAGATCCACAAGGAACGCGACGAGCTCTTCAAGGCCGTGGCGAAAGACGCGACGAAGTAGGGCAGGCTGCGGGGGCCTCCGTGGCCCCCGAGCCGAGCCTGCGGCCATCTCTCGTGGCGCGCCTGCGACAGGCGCGCAATCGAGCCCAGGACCAATGCCGGCTTCCCTTGGGTCGTTTTTTCATCGCGACGCGATGCGAAACCGCGCGAACGTAGCCTCCGTTGCGTCCGTCGGGCTCCGCTGGGGTGGGTTTGCCCCAAGAAGCTTGCTCAGAAGTTGCGAGCGGGGCATTAACGCGCCGCGATGGACGTGACGCCAAGAGCAGAAGAGGAGTCTCGGCTTTCTTGGCGCGAGGGGCTGTTCCTCGTGGGTCCGGACCCGCTGACCTCGCCGTACTACTCGTCGGGGGCGCTCATCGTCGCCGGTGTTGGATATGCGACACCGGCGTTTCAGATCGGGCTCTACCTGATCCTCTTCCTACTCGCGCCCCTCTACATCGAGGCCGTGCTCCTGACGTTGTCGAACGGAGGGACGTACGTGATGACGCGATACGCCCTCGGGCATCTCGGCAAGTTTGCGATCGTCGCGGCTGCGGTCGTGGGCGTCATCATCTCGTTCTCCTATGTGGCGACGGCGATCGTGAGCCTGCTGAGCTACAGCGACTACGTGATGTCGCTGGTGGCAGGGATCGCCGTGGGGCAAACCGTGGCGGCGATCGCCCTTTCGGCCCTTCCCGCGCTTGGCTTTGGGATTTGGGTCATGCCCGATCAATGGAAGGAGACGCTGCTGACCGTCGGCCTGACGAGCGCGGTGGCGATCGGTCTCTCCACGCTGTTCCCCTCGGGCGTCGTGGTGATGCTGACGCCGCTCATGTTGTTGTATCGCCTCAACAACTACGGGCTGAAGGAGAGCGTGCGCGTCAGCCGGACGATCTTCCTGATCAACGGCGTGGTCATGGTCGTGACGATCGTGTTTGGCGCGATCTACCTCATCCAGCATGACGGCGGTCACTACGAGTACTTTCTCTACGGTGCGGAGCTCCTCAAACAGCCGCACGCCGAGTTGCGCGGTTCGGTGGCGATGCTCGGCACGGGGGCAGAGCAGCACGACAGCATCCGCTTCCTGCCCGGGTTCGCGACCCTTGGCGCAGCCCTCATCCCGGCGGCGCTAGGTTCCTCGATCCTCGGAGCCTCTGGCGTCGAGTCGGTGATGAACATCCCCGAGGAGCTCAAGCAGCCTCGCACGGATGTGCGCCGGATCTACATGTGGATGCTCTCGATCTTGCTGGCGATCGGCGGGAGCATTTCATTGCTCGTGTTTTTGGTCTTGCCGCCGAGCGAGCTCGTGGGGTCGACCGGCTATCTGCTCGCGGTACTCGGACGCACGGTCGTTGGGTCCGTGACCCAGAGCCCGATGCTCGGGCAGATCTGGAACGTCGTCATCGTGGCGAACGCCGCACTGATGCTCATCGGTGCGACGAACACCGGGTTCGCGGGCGCTCGCGGTTTGTGGGTAACGATGGCCCGCGACAACCTGCTCCCCCGGATGACCTTGGATACGAATCCGCGCGGCGCGTTCTACCGGATCAACATCCTCATGCTCCTGGCGATCATGATGCTCGCTTGGGAGGCCGGTGCAGATTCGGAGACGCTGGAGCGTTGGTACGGCGCGACGTTCGGGCTCGTGATGTACTCGGGGGTCGTCGCGTTCATTCTCCTCCGGCGCTACAAGGGCGACGATCGCCGGCTCTATTGGGCGCCGTTCAACATCAAGATCGGTGACACCAGGCTGCCCGTCGCCTCTCTCGTCGGGGTCGCGTTTCTGAGCATCGCACTGCTTGGCCTCTACGACCGCTACTCGGAGCAGATCTTGGATCTGCGCGCGCTTCTGGCCGCGGTCTTGTCACTCGTCGGCGTGGTGCTCTTGAGCTACAACCACCGCCAGATCATCCGCGCCGGTTATCACTACTTCCGTCGCGTGTTGGATACCGTGGAGAACGAGGAAATCGAGACCGAGGATCGGACCATCGTCGTCGCGGTGGGCGGCGTGCGGATGGGGAGCTTGCTCAGCGGCGCCGTCAGCTTGGCGCGCGCCCAGAGCCGCACGACGGGGATCCCGTACCGTCAGCTCGTCGTGTTCCACATGACCGACGCGGTCCGTCGCGAGTACGTGTACCACGTCACGCGCGATGCCCTGCGCCCCGCCGGCGTGGAGGGGAACATCGTGCGCGTCCATACCGAGCTCGCCCGCATGGCCCCGCCGGACCTCAAGACGTACCTCGTGCTGGTCCCCAACCGCCACCGCGACCTGGACAACCTGCACGCAGCGATGGAAGAACTCGTCGCCTTCCACGATCGTCATGGGTTCAAGGGACACATCGTCGTGATCGGCGACTACGGCGTGTCCGATGCCGAGCGCGAGGAGCTGCAGGAGCGCCTGCAAGGCTCGACCCTCGTGACGGTCCCCGTGACGTCCTAGAGCGCCGACCAGTTTGATTCCACGCGCTGATGCACGCCTGGGACCGCCCACGGCTGTGTCGCTCGGCGCTCGCAGTGTGCCCGACACAGCTTCG